>Ga0116135_1000025_pt1 | contig 65881 bp, 57 predicted proteins | sample June2015DPH_20_1_FD_89738 | JGI IMG/M metagenome (GOLD analysis project Ga0116135, IMG submission 89738) | Peatland microbial communities from SPRUCE experiment site at the Marcell Experimental Forest, Minnesota, USA - June2015DPH_20_10 | ecosystem: Environmental > Terrestrial > Soil > Wetlands... | reverse complement strand
GACCCGCGTCAAAGGCGTGCAATGGGCCGCCCGCGACTTCCCGCCCTCCACGCCGCCGGAAGTACAGAATCTGATGGAAGAAGATTTGACGGAAGAATACTTGATGGAAGAAGCTTCGATCGAAGACTCGATAAAACAAGACTCGATAAAAGAATACCCGCTGCAAAATGATCTTCCCGAAGACAATCTTCAAGCGGAGAAACCGGAACATGTCCCGATCCCTGTGAGCGCGACGCGGACCGCAGCCAGCGTGAATCCCGCAGCAAACCAAAACGCCCCGCGAGCGATGATAGCCCGCAAACCAGCCGCGTCCATAGACCACGAAGCCGCCGACGCGGCGAAAAGACGCCAGCAAAAACGCAAACTGCCCCTGATCCAGGACGACGAACCAGATTCGCTGGCAAAGATTCTCCTGCAGCGCTTGGGCCTGCCTCTAGACCCGGAGGGCAGCGAGTCAGAAGAGGACGGAGCCACAGCTCCATCGTAGCAACGTGGGTTGAGTCAGAGCGCGGCCGAAGTTTTCTGTCTGCCTTTACGCTGTGGCCGCTTTTGCAACTTCCACACTTTGCAGTACCGACGCGAGCACATTCTCAACATCTCCTGCGCGACATACATCGCTCGCGCCGGCTTCCAGCGCATCGATCCAGAATTGATCGTCGGGAATGCGGTGCAGGCACACGATGGGTAGCGAAGGAAAATCGTGATGCAAATTGCGCACGTCGCTCAACCGCGAGTTTTCCATGTCGAGAACCACGGCTTCGGGACGGCTCCCGGCGAGGCGCTCGCGCAATTCGTCCGTAGAATGCGCCATATGAACTGCATGGAAGTGAGCGGAAAGTTTGCCTGCCAGAGACTGCGCGACTCTGGGATCACTCTCAAAAACCACGACACTCAAGCCCATAAATCCTCCTGACTGAACACCGTCAACAACGGCGGATTAGGGCTGCGGGGGGAAGGTTCGAAACCTCAACTCCACAGACATTTTTGGCGAAAAGCGGCAGCGGTTGCGGTCGAGCCTAGCGGCTGGCGGGTGCGCCTTCCGGTTGGGACTCGAACGGTTCGGTTTGGAGCTTGCCGTTCTTCTTTAGCAAAATTTCAACCTTACCCTCCGCCTGCTCCAATTCTTTGCGGCAGGCGGAAGAAAGATTCATACCCTCTTCAAAAAGGGTGAGCGACTTTTCCAGGGGTACGTCCCCCTTTTCCAGTTCCTGAACGATTTTTTCCAGGCGCTGGAGGCACTCTTCAAACTTGGCCAATAGGAATTTGCTCCTGCCTTTATTGTAATGCAACGAACCGGGAAGGATGTCCAGTCTTTTGTTGTAAACAGCGCGAAAAATTTTCCGTTTTCGTGCCGACAGAGGAAACTACGCCGACGTAGCACTCTTTGTGCCTAACGCTTCCAGCACATCGACTGCCGAACTGTAGCGTCCGTTGGGGGCGCTGATTTGCGCGCCCTGCACAGTGTTGCGAACTGCAACAAGCATCTCGCGAGCGATGGCCACACCCTCGGCTCGGGCCGTTTCGGGGGTTTGCGCGCGCGCCATACGGTCGAGAATCGAATCGGGCACAGAAACGCGCAGTTCATTCTTCATGAATTCAGCATTGCGTACGCTCACCAGAGGCCAAATTCCTGCGATGACTGGAATTCGGCAGTGCTCGATGCGGCGGAGGAAATTTTCGAGCAGCCGAAGATCGAACACCGGCTGAGTGACGGCAAACTCGGCTCCGGCTTGCACTTTAAACTCGAAGCGGCGAATCTCTTCGTCCAAATCGGCGAGGCCGGGATTTGCGCCTACGCCAATGACGAATCCGGTGCCCGCGCCGATGGGGTTTGCGCCGAGGTCGAGACCGCGATTCAGACTGTGAACAATGTTGACCAGGCCGATGGCATCGACATCGAACACAGCCGTAGCGTCGGGATAGTTGCCCATTTTCGGCGGATCGCCGGTAATGCAAATCAGATTCTTGATGCCGACCGCTGCTGCGCCCAGGAGATCGCTCTGGATGCAGAGCACGTTGCGGTCGCGGCAGGTGTAATGCAGAATCGCTTCGATTCCGGCTTCCTGCTGCATTAGCAGGGACAGCGCCTGGTTGCTCATGCGCGCCGAGGCTCGGGGACTGTCGGGAATATTGACCGCGTCCACACCGACCGACTTAAGAAAACGCGCCCCTTCCAGCTCCTTGCGGATGTCGGTGCCTTTTGGGGGAACGATCTCAACCATTGTCACGAATTCGCCGCGGGCAAGCCTGGCGCCAAGAAGAGATCGCCCCTCCAGAGGCTGTGTGGGCACGGAGGTGGCGGTTGGGCTGGTGGTAACGTGGGCCGAAACGATTCTGCTTCGCGCTTCCCCCATGCGCAGAGCAGACTTCATGGCGCGGATGTGCTCCGGGGTCGTCCCGCAGCAGCCCCCGACCAAGCGAACGCCCGAAGCGACGAACTTGCGCGCGTAGCTGGCCATGTACTCGGGCGAGCACAGATAAATATTCCGGCCTTCGACGGAGCGCGGGATGCCCGCGTTCGGCTGTGCAGAAAGCGGCAGGGAAGTGAGGGCACGCACGCGCTCGATGGCGTCGAGCATGGCTACCGGTCCCACACTGCAGTTGCAGCCTATCACGTCCGCGCCCCAGTCTTCGAGGCGCCGAACAAACGTTTCCGGGTCGGAACCATCCAGGCAATTGCCATCTTCGTCGATCGTGACTTGAGCGACCAGAGGGAGGGTCGGCGCAACTTCTTTCGCGGCCAAAATTGCCTGATGGATCTCCTCAAGGTATCCGAAGGTCTCCAGCATGAGAAGATCGACTCCGCCCTCGGCCAAGGCGGCGATCTGTTCGCGGAATGCCTGACGGGCCTCTTCAAACGAGGTTTTGCCCAAGGGCTCGATTCGTGTTCCGAGCGGGCCAACCGATCCGGCGACCCAAACATCGAAGCTTTTGGCGGCCTCTCGTGCAAGCCGGGCTCCCATCCGGTTAATGTCTTGAATTTTGTCGGCCAGGCTGTGCCGGGCGAGGCGGAACGCATTGGCGCCAAAAGTGTTAGTTTCAATAATCTCAGCACCGGCCTGCAAATAATCGTGATGGATGGCGCGAATGAGATCGGGCTGCGAAAGATTCAGTTCGTCATAGCAACGGTTGATGAAGACGCCCTTAGCGTAGAGCAACGTTCCCATTGCGCCGTCGCAGAGAACCGGCGACTGCTTGATGCGGGAGAGGAAGTTGTCTGGCATAAGGAAAGAATACAGGACGCGGCCGGATTCCTGCATCCCGACGTAGAGTGCGGTTGGACTCAGTTTGAGAAAGTGGACGGGCAGGTAGCTCTGCTATAATCCGCTATTTCGCGAACAAATCTATTTTTATCCTGTACTTGGGAGCATTGCGTTTGAAGAAATCGGCTGTCCTATTGGGCATTGTGGCGATCATCAGCTTAGGCTTCATCTCCTGCAACAGCGGAGCCCATATAATCTTGCCGCCCAGTCACTTAACGGAGCGCGTTTTGGCCTCGCAGAGCGCTTCCAGCCCGACCGCAGCTGGAGGGCTTGACCTTATCGACGGCGAGTACGACACGCTGCAAAGGGGAGGGATTAGCGCCGGTACGTCTCCTGGTCTGATGGCGATAGACCCGGATAGATCGGTCTTGCTTGCTTTTGATTCAGCGACCAACAAAGTCGACGTGGTCAATACCACGAAGGAAACGGTGGCTGGGACGATACAATTGCAGGGTCCAACCAGCAGCATGGTCGCGCCGCAATCCACCGTCGGTTATGCGGCAGTGCCCGCTGCTCCGATCAATGGATCGCCCGCCGGGGCGGTGGTGGAGATGAACCTCACATCCCCATCGATCACGGCAACCATCAGCGTACCCGGCGCACAGACTGTAGTATCGAACCTGAGCGGAACGCAGTTGCTCGTTTTCAGCAACGATTCCAACGCCGTGACCGTAGTTTCGCCGCTCGAGTTAAACCTTGGCGTTCCGCTGACCACCACGGTGCCGGGATTCGACCGGCCGGTGAATGCGGTCTTTAGCAGCGACGGCGGCACGGCCTATATCCTGAACTGCGGTGCCGAATGCGGCGGCAAACAGGCCAGTGTGCAACTGCTGAACCTCACTAGCACCCCGCCGACGCCCGGGGCGCTCGTTGCGGTGGATGGAGCAACCATTGCATTTCTCGGTGGTTCCACACTTTGGGTCGCGGGCAATTCCCCTACGAACAGTTCATGTACCGGGCAAACTACGGCAGCTACAAGTTGCGGAAGGCTGGATATCGTCGACGTGGGCAGCTTGACCGTCACCGGAAGCCTTCCCATTACAGATGGCTATCACGATCGTATTGATCTGGGATCGAACGATCAGCTTTTCATTGGCTCCCACACCTGTACAAATATCGGCAACGTGAACAACCCGCAGGGAGAAGTGCGCGGCTGTCTTTCGATTTACAACACGACGAACGGAACTATCGTGATCCCGCCGGACAACGGCGATGTGACAGGCCTACAGGGTTTTACCACGCGCTATGTCGAGTATGTCGCCGAAGGTGGTAATCTTCGGGTTTACTACACGATGACGGACGCACTTTTGATTAACGATTACATTTTAACCGGGACCATCATCATCACCGGGTCGATCACGGACGTAAAGGCGATTGATTTTTTTTAGCCGGGTTTATGTTCGAAAGGCCAGATTGAGTTCTGGAAAGCTTGGTTCGAAAGGCTTTCGAAGGATGTCTGCTATTTTGCCGGCTGCAACACCAGCCGATGTGCGCGACTGGCCTCAATCGCCGGTGCTGAGAAGGGCAAAGTAAACGTTGTGCCTTCGTACCAGGCGTGCCACTGATCCATGTAGTACGGGCTGAGAAAATTGCCGCCCTGTCCTGTGACGGTGTTTAAAGTCGATTGGTCGAGGTCGGCGAGATTCGCGGTGAATCGCTCGGAAGGGCCGTGATGCCGAGTCACAGCTTTCACGGTGTAGCCGCTGCCCGATTGCTCTTTGACGCCCGGTCCTGCCCAGCGCTTCAATACCGGAATCTTTCCCAGCACCGGGTGCTCGATGTCGACTGCATTGATCCGGCCCCAATTCCACTTGGTCAAATCCTGCGGGGCTTCAGGACTGCTGACGGCAGCTTCGACGGCTGCCGTCAGCAGTTCATCATAGTTAGGATACTTTTCCGGTAGCCAGCGTTTCGACTGGTGCAGGAGGACGTTCTGCAGCCACACCGTTCGCATCTCCCACGCGTAACTCTTCCAGTTCAATGCGCCGTCCGGTTCCTTCGTATCTTCAGGCGCAGCCCCCAGTTTGGGTTCGAGCAACAGCCGGGTCAACTGCTGCGCCGAACGCACCGCCAGCGTCGCAGCTGTGGAGGTGTCATTCATTCGACCGTCCCAGTTGCGCATGAGATCTGCGGCCAGCTTGGCGCGGGCCGAGGGCTTGGCGGCATGGTCGACGGCGTAGACAAAGCGCTCGGCCGCGAACAAATCGTTCTCCGAGTGGATATCGTTTTGCAGCGCGAGCATGTCCGCAGGTCCGAATTGTCGACCGGATTCCAGCACGTGGTAAATGCGCTCAGTGCGCCAAGGTGCTTCCCACTCGGCACTAATCGAATACGGATAATCGTCCGGCGTAATGCGCCCGTTCGCCGTCGCGATCACTCCTGAGGGTGGATTGTAGATGCTAGGCAGTTTGTCGAAGGGGATGTAACTTGTCCATTCGTGGGCATCGTCAGCGCCGCTGACCGGCAGGCTGCCGTCGCCAGAAGCCCGAATCGGAATATGTCCGGTCGTCTGGTATCCGATGTTGCCATCGACATCGGCATAGACCACGTTTTGTCCCGGCGCATCGAGCTGCGAAAACGCCCTGCGGAAGTCCTCCCAGTTTTGTGCGGTATCGACATCGAAGAACGGCATATGCAGACCATCGTAGAGTGTCCAGCGCAATGCTACTTGCCGCGTCTCTCCCGGGATAAGTTCGGTCACAATCGGTCCGTGGCGGGTGATCTTCACGTCTACCGTCACATCAGGCATTCCTTTAACGTGGATTACTTCTTCGCGGGGCTCCGGCTGTGTCCATCCCCTTGGTGTTTGATACTCACCCTGAGCATTGAAGGCTTCAATGAAACCGTCTGCCACGGTCGGGCCAACGTTGGTGAACCCCCACGCGATGCGCTGGTTGTGCCCCACGATGACGTAGGGCATACCTGGAAGCGTGACGCCGGCAACATCCAGCACGCCACACTTCAAATGCGCCTCATACCACAGGTTCGGCATCTGATGGCCGAGGTGCATATCGTTGGAAAGCAGCGGCTTGCCGGTGACCGTATGCGCTCCCGAGACGACCCAGTCGTTTGAACCGTTCACCGCCTCCGGAGCGTGCTGCGCCCAAACCTCCGGTCCGCGATCTCGCTGCGTTACCGCATTGTCCGGACCTGAATCGTCATCGTCATCATCATCGTCGTCGGAATCGTTTTGATCCTGTTGATCCGCGAGATTTTCCTTCATGACGGTCGGAGGACGATCATGCCACGATCGATTGACGTACAAATCCGCAGTCAGCTCCGGTCCCAGCTTCGCCAGTATTTTTTCTCGCGTAAATGCATCGTGGAAAGTGTAGAAGTTGAGGTCTTTCACCATCTGGTTCGCAATGACAATAGAATCCTCTGCCTGCCACGGTTTGGGGCGGTACTTCAGGATGCGGAACTCAATCGGTAGCCGATTCTGATGAGCGTCGATGAATGCATTCACACCGCGCGCGTAAGCGTCGAAATAAGAGCGGTCGCGAGGGCTTGCCAGACTGAGAGATTTTCCCGCAGCCGCTCGCAAACCCAAAATGCGCTGCTCGCGATCGATCTTGATTGTATCCTTGCCGAGAATTTCCGAGAGTTCACCCGCTCCAAAGCGGCGCATCACGTCCATTTGCCATAGACGGTCTTGGGCTGTGACATAGCCTTGCGCGAAAAATAAATCCTCCAGCGAGGCAGCATCGATGGCAGGAACACCTTGCCGGTCGCGTGTGACCTTTACCGGCGCCGACAAGCCTCGCACTGGAAGATCTCCGTCCAGTTGCGGCAGCGCGGACTGAATGGCGAAATAGCCGTAGCCAAGGATAGCGCCAACTGCGAAAAGCAGCACGACGAACAACCAGAAGAATACGCGCCAGAATTTCGAACCTTGCCGCGCGGTGCGCTCTGCTGCAGTGAGCTCAGTCATGGGAACTTCGATTGTAGGAGAATGGCGACAGGGGATACAAACTGCGTCAGAGAAAGAATGAAGGAGGGTGAGTTACTTTTCCCGCGCTACCACGAATTCGGGAGCCCAGAGCAGCGCGCGTTTAATCTCGGAATCCGGAAAAGTGCAGATCGCTTTTCGCGCAGATTCGGCATAACGAGCGGCGCGATCGTTCGCGGCATCGAGAGAACCATAGCGGCGGAGGATCTCAATAATTTCTCCGTGTGTCACCCCATTAAAAGCTCGATCCCGCAGGATTTTTTCAATCTTCTGCTGTTCCGCGCGGGTGCAGCGATCCAGTGCGTGGATCACCGCCAGGGTAACCTTGCCTTCCCGCAGATCGCTTGCCACTGGCTTTCCCAGAACATCTTCCGACGCGGTTAAATCCAGCACGTCGTCAACGATCTGGAACGCCATTCCTAGATCGTGCCCATACCGGCCTAGAGCCTCTTCCTGCATGGGAGTGGCTCCGCCGAGAATCGCTCCCAAACGCATGCAGACCGAAAATAAGCAAGCCGTTTTGCGATAGATCAAATCGAAGTACTCATCGAGGCTGACCAACTTCCCGAGCTTTTCCATCTGCAGCAGTTCGCCTTCCACCATCTGCTGGGTCAACTCGATCAGAGTGTCCAGGATGCGGAAGTTACGCTCCTGCACGGCCATTTTGAAGGCCTGCATGTAGAGCCAGTCACCGACGAGTACGCACTTGGAATTGCCCCATTGGGTATTGGCAGCAGGCCGGCCGCGGCGCGTCTTGGCTTCATCGATAATGTCGTCGTGTACGAGCGTTGCGGTGTGAATGATTTCAACGACGGCGCCCAGGCGCACCGCACCGCGTCCCTGGTAATCAAGTAGCTTGGCCGAGAGGAAGAGAAGCGCCGGGCGGATCCGCTTGCCTCCTCCGTTGCGCAGATATTCGCTGATCTCGGTAATGGCTTCGACGCCAGAAACGATATCCTGCCCGAATTCGCCCTCCAACGCTGCGAGATCGTCGTGCAGAAGGTCGAATACTTCCTTGCCATTTATGATTGGCGGCGCGCTCAAAGCCTTTGCTTACCCCGTTCGATCAATTTGTCCTGTAATTCACAAACTGCAGGTCGATACCGAAATCGTGCTGGCGCAACATGGCGATCACCTCTTGCAAAGTATCGCGATCCTTGCTGCTGATTCGTACCAGATCGCCCTGAATCGAACCTTGCGCCTTCTTCTTTGAATCCTTTACCAGCTTCACGATCTCCCGTGCTTTTTCGATTGCAATACCCTGCTGCATAGTCACCTTGCGTTTCGCGGTACCGCCCGCCGCCGGTTCGACCGGACCGTACGTTAGAGCCTTCAGCGAGACGCCGCGCTTCACCAATTTCTGCTGCAGAATGTCGTTCACCGCTTTTAATTTGTACTCGTCGGCGGAGTGCAGCACGATCGCATCTTTTTCTAGTTCGATATTCGATTTCGAATCCTTCAGGTCGAAGCGGGTATGGACTTCCTTCAAGGCCTGCTGGATGGCGTTCGAAACCTCCTGCAGATCGACCTTGCTCACGATGTCGAAGCTGTTATCGGGCATCGGATTTCAATTCTTTCTGAAATGATGGAATCTTAACTTGAGGGTAACAGAACGGCGAGGCTAAGGAGTCGATACTTTGCTTTCAGAGATTTCAGCCAATTTGAAAAAATTGTAAAAATTGCGTGAAGTGCGGTCGCCGACCTCTTCCGGAGTTAATCGTCGCAGCTCACCGAGTTTCTTCGCCGTCTCGACTACGAATGCCGGCTCATTGCGTTTGCCTCGAAAGGGAACTGGTGCGAGATATGGTGAATCTGTTTCGATCAGCATACGGTCGAGCGGGACTTCGAGGGCTGCGTCCCGGATTTGCTGCGCTTTGGGAAAAGTAACATTGCCCGCGAAGGAGATCATAAATCCCATATCCAAGCCCTGCTTCGCCTGCGGCCATGTGCCGGTGAAGCAGTGCAGGATTCCTCCCAGTCCACGCGACGCCCAGTGCTCGCGGGTCAATCGAAAGCAATCCTCCCAGGCATCATCGCTGCCTTCCGAGGGACGGCAGTGAATCACGATGGGTAACTTCGCCGCGGCTGCCAGTTCCATCTGTTTCGTGAATACTTGCGCTTGCACGTCACGTGGAGAATGGTCGTAATAATAATCAAGGCCGATCTCGCCCCAGGCAATCACCTTGGGATGCTGCGCCAGTCGCTCCATGTTCGCATAAGCGGCATCGTTGGCGAGCCGGGCCTCGTGCGGATGAATCCCTAGAGTGGCGTAGATGAAATCGTATTTTTCTGCCAAGCGGATGCCGCAATCCACGTCCGAGGGGCCGTCGCCATTGCCGATGGCGACTATCGCTTGAACTCCACCCACCCGAGCGCGCTCGATCACCTGATCACGGTCGGCGTCGAACTTTTCGCCATCGAGATGTGCGTGCGAGTCGATGAACATAGGCAAGCTGCTATTGCGCTCGGCTCAACTACTTCAGCCTCGCCCCCAGCGGCACATCCTCCAAAAAGCCGGCCAGCACAGGCTTTCCGCCGTCAAGGGAAGCCGCCACGATCATCCCGTTCGACTCCAATCCCCGCATTTTGCGTGGCGCGAGATTGGCTACGATCACCACCTTTCGCCCAAGCAGCGTCTCGGGCGCATAGGCTTCAGCAATCCCAGCCAGCACTTGCCGAACTTCGGTCCCGATGTCGATCTCCAGGCGTAGCAGTTTGTCCGATTTCGGCACGCGCTCGGCGACTTTTATCAACCCCACCCGCAACTCGACCTTGCCGAAATCATCGATTGAAATCTTCTCGCTGGTCGCGGGAGTTTCAACCGGGGCCGGCTGGACCGAAGTTGGCGCCGTTGCGCCCGCTGAAGTCGAAGTCAACGCAGTTGTAGCCTCAACAACCGGCGCAACTCTCTGCTCTTCTTCCATCTTCTGCATCCTTTCAATCGCGCTTTTGTCGGCACGGGGAAATACGGGCTGCACTTCGCCTAACTTCGCGCCGAGCGGCAACTGTCCCCAGGCGAGATCACTCAGCGCCAGCTTCTGAATATCTCCCAGGCCCAGCTGCGTCCAAATTTTCGCGGTCGCGTCGGGCATCACCGGATGCGCCAGCGCAGTGGCAATCCGCAAGGCTTCGGCCGCGGTGTAAAGCACTGTCGCCAAGCGCGAGCGGCTGTCCTCATCCTGTTTTTCACCCAGCGCCCACGGCTCATTTTCGACGATGTATTTGTCGACCGCAGCTACCAAGCCCCACGCGCTCTCCAACGCTCGCGAAAACTGAAACTGATCGAACAGAGTGGCAAAATCGCGAATGGCCTTCCGTGCCACCTCGGCAATCGCATCGTCCGCCGCGGTTTTGGAAGCTCCGTGCGAAGGATACGGCACTTCGCCCTTGAAATAGCGATTGATCATCGTGAGCGTGCGGCTGGCTAGATTTCCCAGCCCGTTCGCCAAGTCCGAGTTGTAGCGCTGAACAAGTGCATCGAACGAGAAAGATCCATCCTGCCCGAAGACGACTTCCCGCAGCAGGAAATAGCGCAACGCATCCGCGCCCAGAACGTCAAGAATTGTTTCCGTGCGTACGATATTGCCGCGCGACTTCGACATCTTGCTCTCTTCAAACAGCAACCATCCGTGCGCGACGATGGTTTTGGGAAGCGGCAGCCCTGCCGCCATGAGAAACGCCGGCCAGTACACGCAATGGAAGCGAACAATCTCCTTGCCGATCATCTGCACATCCGGCGGCCAGAATTTCTTGAACGCCGCCAGTGCGCCCTCGTGCGAAGATCCGTAGCCGATCGCGGTGAGGTAATTGGCCAGGGCATCGAACCATACATAGATCACGTGCTCCGAATCGTCAGGCACCGGGATGCCCCATTTGAACGTTGAGCGGCTGATCGACTGATCGCGCAGCCCTGAGCGCACAAACGAAATCACCTCGTTCCGCCGCGCCTCGGGGCGAATGAAGTCCACGTCCATGTAAAGCGCCAGCAACTTCTCCTGGAACGCAGAAAGCTTGAAGAAATAATTTTCTTCATGAACCGTTTCCGTGATGCGGCCGCAGGTCGGGCAGGGATCGCCGGGTTGCGCACCGTCGACATAAAGTTCGCACGACACGCAATATTGCCCGGTGTACGTTCCTTTGTAGATAAAGCCGTTGTCGCGAATGCGGCGGAATAAGTATTGCACGCGCTTCTTGTGACGTTCTTCCGTGGTGCGGATGAAATCGTCGTTCGAAATCCCCATCCGCTTCCATAGTTGCCGGAATTCGGCGGAAATTTCGTCGGCATACTGCTGCGGAGTCTTGCCCGCAACATCCGCAGCGCGTTCGATTTTCTGGCCGTGCTCGTCGGTGCCGGTAAGAAAAAACGTCTCCGCACCGAGCATCCTTTGGCGCCGCGCAATGGTGTCGCACGCGATCGTAGTGTAAGCGTGCCCGATGTGGGGCCGCGCGTTCACGTAATAGATAGGCGTCGTGATGTAAAACTTCTTGCTCATAGATGTTGCTTTTGTAGCGTCCTCTGTGCTCCCCGTGCCCCTATGTGTTTAAGCTTTTTCCCGAATCTCGAGATAGGCTCGTCCCGCTTCCTGCATCACGGTCTTCAAAGGCACATGATGTTCCGCGGCGATACGCCGGCAGTCTTCGTACTCGGGGGCGTAGTTCGTAACCGTTCCATTCATGCTGGCGATCTTAATTCGCACCTCGCCCCACGCGGTCTGTACCTTCTCCCATCGCCGCGCTAGCGTGTGCCGCACTTCGTCGCGCCGCCGCACGCCCAGCGTGGACGTTTCCGTGAAAATTAATTTCGACATCCTGACCGCGTCCTCAGGTTTGCACAACACCGTTAACAGCGTTCCCGGACGATTCTTTTTCATTTGTACCGGCATGACGAATGCGTCGAGAGCGCCTTCTTCGAATAAACGGTCCATCACGTAACCGAAAACCTGCGGATTTAAATCGTCAAGATTGGCTTCCAGTACGGCGATTGTGTCCGTCTCGGTAGTTGGCGAAATACCGGGGGAAATACTTTCTCCTATTGTGAGCCGCACAACGTTCGGATGCTTTGAAAACTCGCGTGATCCAGCGCCATAGCCCGATTTCTGAATTGTCATCTCCGGAAACGTGCCAAAGCTCCGGCACAATGTCTTCACAATTGCAGCGCCGGTCGGCGTAACGAGTTCCACCTGCGGGCCTGACGAATACACAGAAGCATCCCGCAGCATCTCGACCGTCGCGGGTGCGGGGACAGGAAATGAGCCATGAGCACATTCCACTATCCCGCCGCCAACGTTCAGCGCCGAACACACGAACTCATCCACGCCCAACGCCTCAGCGCCCACCGCCGCGCAGATGATGTCTACTATCGCGTCCACGGCGCCGACCTCGTGGAAGTGGATGCTCTCGATGGGAACGTTGTGAATCTTTGCCTCGGCCACACCTAACGTCTCGAAAATCGAAATGGCCGTCTTTTTTGCAGAGTCCGAAATCGAAGCAGCGGAAATAATCTGCTTAATCTCCGTCAGTCCTCGCCCATGTTCATGCGAATGAGAAGGTTCATGTGAGTGCGGGCCCGATTTTTTATTTTCGCTTTGATGCGAGTGTTCGTGGGAGTGGCCGTCCCCATGCGAGTGCGCAGGTTCCTGCCCCTGCCTCCACGATTCCTCTCGCGGCAGGTCTTTCCCCCCTGACGTCCAGACATCGACTTTCGTCGCCGAGATTCCCGAGCGCACCACTCGAGAAACCTCCAGCCGCGCGCCCATGCCGAGAGCTGCTACGGTCTCTTCAAGCAGCCGAGCAGGAACTCCGGCATCCACGAGCGCGCCCAGGAACATATCGCCGCTCATGCCGGAAAAACACTCTAGATACGCTATGCGCATGGAGAAAGTGGTTGATTTTTCATCATAGGGAACGGTGCATCTTGCGTCAAACATGCATCCCGTGTTCGCTCTGCTAGAATCACTATCTTCCTGAGAACCGCAGAGGAAAGCCTTGTATCGTCATCTTGAAAATCGTCTGGCCGAGCATATTTTGGAGTTTCTTTCCCGGAAGTACCCGGGGGCTACGTTGCCAAAGGTGGTCATCGAACAGCCACCGAAGGTCGAACTCGGTGACTTTGCTATCCCGGTTTTTCCTTTCGCCAAGCCGCTACGCACGGCGCCTTTGAAAATTGCGGAGACGATCCGCGCTGAACTCGGGGCTATCGAAGGCATCGCGGAAATGCGGGTCGCGCCGCCGGGCTATTTGAACATTAAGATCGATCGTGGCTGGCTGGCAGCGGCGCTGGCTGCTGATCAAAGGCCCCGCGCCGTTGCGGCCGAAGGCAAAATCCTGGTCGAGCACACCAGCATCAATCCCAACAAAGCCGCCCACATCGGACACCTGCGCAACGCCATTCTCGGCGACAGTTTTGTCCGCCTCCTGCGTTCCGAGGGCAGGGAGGTCGATGTTCAGAACTACATCGATAACACCGGCGTACAGGTCGCCGATGTTGTCGTGGGCTTTACGCATATCGAAAAACAATCGCTCGCCGAAATTGAAGCGCTCACTCGACAGCCGCGCTTCGATTACTACTGCTGGGATCTCTATGCGCGCGTTTCTCAGTGGTACGAACAAGACAAGCAAAATCGTCAGGCGCGTGTCCAGACTCTGCGGGGGATTGAGGACGCTGCCAGCGAAACCGCCGCTATTGCCGAACTCATCGCGACCGCCGTCCTGCGCCGCCATCTCGAGACCATGGACCGCCTCGATATCGAATACGACTTCCTGCCGCGCGAGAGCGAAATCCTTCATCTGCATTTTTGGGACGCAGCTTTTGCCAAACTCAAAGAAGCCGGGGTCCTTACATTCGAGAATGAAGGCAAGAATAAAGGCTGCTGGGTCATGCGCAGAGCGGGCACCTCGCGAACCGCTTCCGCTTCGCCAGGAACCGAGATCGACCTGGATACGCTGCTCACTAGCATTGGGACATCCGGTTTGGAAGATATTTCCGAAGACGACCAAAAAGTAATCGTGCGCTCGAACGGCACCGTGGGCTATGTAGGTAAAGACATCGCGTATCACATGTGGAAGTTCGGTCTGCTCGGCCGCGACTTCGGTTATCGCAAGTTCTACCGCTATCCCGACGAGCACGAGTGCTGGATCTCGGCCATGCACGGCGAGAAAGATCACCCGCACTTTGGCGACGTCGCCGAAATTTATAACGTGATCGACGCTCGCCAGTCCGAAGCGCAGAACACGGTAATCGAGGCCCTGCGCGGACTCGGCCACGACGAAGCCGCCGACCACTACACGCATTTTTCCTACGAGATGGTTGCGCTCACGCCGCGTTGCGCAGAAGAACTCGGCTACACATTGAGCGAAGAGGATAAAACTCGCTCTTACATCGAAGTCTCCGGCCGCAAAGGATTCGGAGTCAAAGCGGACGATCTGATCGACCAGCTTATCGCCTCGGCGAAGAGGGAAGTCGATTCCCGCCATCCTCAACTCGGGGATTCGGAGCGCCGTACTATCGCGACGCAAATCGCGGTCGGGGCGCTGCGCTTCTTCATGCTGAAGTACACCAAGCAGTCAGTAATCGCCTTCGATTTCAAAGAAGCTCTCAGCTTCGAAGGAGAGACCGGGCCCTACGCCCAATACGCCGTGGTGCGCGCTACTAGTATTTTCAAGAAAGCTGACCTCGATCCCGATACTTTCGGCGGAGACGTGCTTTCTGAAACCTCCGCGGCTGACTTCAAGCGATTTCTCGGCGGCGAAGAGAGCAACGAAATCTGGGAGCTCTGGCTGGCTTCTGCTAAAACGTCCTACATTATCGACCAGTGCATTGCTACCACGGAGCCGGCGTATCTTGCCAAACATGTCTTTCAACTGGCGCAGCTTTTCAACACTTTTTATCACCGACATCCGATCCTCAGCGAAACGGATGAGGAACGAAAGCAATTTCTGCTGGCGACGGTAGCCGTGGTACGCCGAGAGTTGATTCGAACGTTAGGGGTAATGGGCATTACCGTTCCACCAGTGATGTAGTTTGTGGCGCGGGGCTCTTGCCCGCCCGAACTGTTCAAGACGATGTCGAGCCCGACGAATCGCTCTCAGAGAGCACAAAGCCACTGGCTGCGAAACATCTTTATCGGCGCCGCCGCCCTTGCCGCGCTGACGGCTGTAGCCGGCGCGATCTACCAGGCGATCTCCAGCGCTCGCGAGCGCCGTGCTCATCCCGTGCCCGGACAGCTCGTCGACGTTGGTGGCTACAGAATGCACATCTACTGTCTTGGCCGGGGATCCCCCACGGTGATTCTCGATTCCGGGCTGGGCGATAGCTACATCTCCTGGGAGAAAGTTCAGCCCGCGATAGCGCAGTTTACGCGGGTATGCTCTTATGACCGCGCCGGGCTCGGCTACAGCGACTCGATCCCAGGCCCCCGAACGAGCGAAGTAATGGCAGAGGAGTTGCACGAGCTGCTGCACAACGCGGGCATCGCGCCACCGTACATTATGGTCGGACATTCCATGGCGGGATACAACGTTCATCTCTATGCGAGTGTTTATCCGCTCGAAGTTGCGGGCATGGTGCTGGTGGACGCGTCGCATCCGGAACAGGAAAAGCGCTTTCCTCAAGCGGTCAGTGATCTGGATAAGAGTTGGATACGGGAAGAAGAGTTTTTAGAGTTCAGTATGGCTTTCGGCCTGCCCCGGTTGTTAGGGTTTTGCGGCGACACCGCCCAAATTCGCGCCGTGGATTGCAACTTTCACAGTGTGCGCGAAGGAGTCGCGGAGTTGAAAGCGTTTCCTATAAGTGCTGCTCAAGCGGCAACGGCGGGTTCGCTCGGCGACCTGCCGCTGGCGGTCCTCTCGCATGATCCTGCTATGCCTCAGCCGGATTTTCCCGCAGATTTGGTCAAGCCGGTGAACGACGCTTGGCGGCAGATGCAAGATGAATTGTCGCATCTCTCGACGCGGGGTACGCACCAAATTGCCAAGAACAGCGGACACTACATTCAACTCGATCGCCCAGACCTGGTGATCGCGGCGGTGCGCATCGTGCTTTCGCAGGCCCGAGAGAATGAATCTGTCCGTGCGTTAGGTCGTGCTGAGCCCAAATAGTCGCGCTACTTATGTCAAAATCTTACTAGCCGCTTCAGTCGACTGAAGCCCTGCGAGGGATGCGGAATGTGCAGAAACATAAAGACGCTTTTTAATTTCGATCCGCCGGTCAACGCCGATGAAGTTCGAGCCGCTTCGCTGCAATTTGTCAGGAAGATTACCGGCTTCAATAAACCGTCCAAATCGAATGAGGCAGCCTTTCTTGGTGCGGTAGACGAAGTGGCATCCGTTTCATACCGCCTTCTTCATTCGCTTGAAACCAGCGCGCCTCCGAAGAATCGCGAAGAGGAAGCGGCCAAAGCCAAAGTCCGCGCCGCGGAGCGATTCGGAGTTAATAGCGAAGTGGTTAGAGATCCGGCTTCACGAAAACGCTCGAATTCATTCGTAGGTAAAGCTGGCGAAAGATCTACTTAGCGGGCACAAACCTGATACAGACAGGTTGCGGAATATCCAGCACGGCTCCGGTTGGCTTCAGCCGTCCGCTCTGTAAGTCGATTCGGAAGGCCACGATATTATCCGACTTCTCATTAGCCGCCAGCAGCAGCGATCCGGTCGGATCGATTGTGAAATAGCGGGGCGAGCTGCCCTTGGTCGAAACATACTCAATCAGGGATAAGGTCCCCTTGTCGAGTGCAATGGCGAAGACTGTAATGCTGTCATGGCCGCGGTTGGAGGCGTAAAGGAATTTGCCGGACGGATGGACTTCAATTTCCGCTGCGTCGTTGTGCGCGGTGAAATCCTTGGGAAGTGTCGAAATGGTTTGCAGCGGGCTAAGAACCCCGTCAGAAGCATTGTAGGCAAAAGCAGAGACGGTGGATCCCATTTCATCGAGGACGTAGGCAAAGTCTCCCTTGGGATCGAAGGTGAAATGGCGTGGACCTGCCCCGGCTTCGGCCTTCACAGATGGGGGCTGATTCGGCGCCAGCGAACCCTTCGTGGCGTCAAATTTATAGACCAGCGTTTCGTCCAGGCCAAGATCGTCGACGATGGCGAAACGATTGTCAGGTGAAAGATCGATGGAGTGTGCGTGCGGTCCTTCCTGGCGCTGTGGATTGGTGCCATGGCCGGTGTGCTGTATGAAGGCCGATTGCGCGCCCAATCGGCCATCCTCTAGCACGGGAAACACGGCGATGCTACCGCCCGTATAGTTCGCGACTAGAACGTACTTGCCTGCGTGGTCGACGGTCACATAGCAAGGATCGGCCCCGCCAGTGGCCACTTGGTTTAGCAGTTTCAGCTTGCCGGTCGAGCGATCGATGGCAAAGGCGCTCACCGCCCCGCTTTTCTTGCCCTGATAATTGCCCACCTCGTTCACCGCATAAAGATAACGGTGGTTCGGATGAACCGCGAGGAAGGAGGGATTCGTCGTTTGCGCCGCCAGGCCGATCGGGGTCAGCTTGCGAGTTTCGGAATCGAAGCGATAAACGTAAATTCCTTTGCTCGTGCTGCCCTCCTCGGTGTAGGTGCCAACGTAAACGAAATACTTGTGATTGAACGACGGAGGAGTTGCGCCAGCGCAGATGGGAAAGACAAATGTGAGGAGAATGAAGGCGATTTGGGACCAACGGTTTGGTTCGTTCATGGTATAGGGTCGCATCCAATCTTGTTGGAGCAGCAATTCTAGCTCAGCCAGTTATTACTACCGGAAGAGGCTGATCATAAGGCTGGACGATTACGCTAATCGATTTACGCTGATTGAACGCATCGATTGTCACGGGAAAGCTGACAATTATCGTCCGATTGATTTGCTGGCCGGGTTGGAGTTTGTCTTCGGGAGAAAGGGCCGGCTCGGCGCCGACTTTCAGCGCCGGGAATGCAGAATAGTATCGATCGAAGTCCACCGCTGAGACCGCGTCGGCAGTCAGTTCTCCGCTGGAGTTTGCTAGTTTGCCCTGGATGCCGTGAACCCACAAAGACTTCTCACCCGGATTGCGAAGCGTGAAGGTAAGAGCTACAAGAACCGCATTCTGCGCCGGAATCTCCACAGCGGCAACATTCACCAAAGTTCCCGTGGCTTGCGGCTTAGCACGTTGCAGAAACGCGATAATGCCTGCGATGACGAGCACTCCAACCAGAGCGGCCAAAAGTATTCGAACCGGGGGCAAATTTCGCTCTGCGGTACCAAATTCATCGGCGATGTGAATTGTCGGCCCTCGCACGGTGGCCGGTTGGGCTGGCGGAATCTGGGGCGGGGTTGGGCCGGGAGTTTCGTCAGGCATAAGACTTCCTGCAATGAGCTTTGATTTTACAGCAGGCACCGTTCTGTGAAACCGCAATGAAGCGATTCCAGATATCACAGGGATTCGAATCAATGAGTTCAATTCCACGCGTGCTTCATGGCCTGAGCAAAGGCTTCGGCGGGCAGCGAATTCAGAACGTCGTTTTTTGTCAGCCACGCGCGCCGTGCTTGCAAAATGCCGTACCGGATCTTCTCAAGATGCGAGGTGTGATGGGAATCGGTGTTGATCACGATTTTTACCCCGCGCTGCCTGGCTTGGCGCAGGTGTACGTCGTTAAGATCGAGCCGGTCGGGATACGAATTCAGTTCCATCGCGACTTTATGTTTTGCCGCAGCACTGAGTACCGCATCCATGTCGAACTGATAAGCGTCGCGGCGAAGCTGTATGCGGCCGGTGGGATGGCCGATGAGAGAGACGTTGGGGTTCTGCACCGCTTTCAGCAGCCGTTCGGTCATTTTCGCCGGCTCCTGATTGAAAACCGAATGCACGCTGGCGATTACGATATCCATCTGGGCCAGTACGTCGTCAGAGAGATCGAGATCGCCGTCGGCGAGGATATCGACTTCAATTCCTGCAAAGATTGTTATGCCATCGATCTTGTTGTTCGCTTCTCGAATGCGTTGAATGTGGCCGACAGCTCGTGCGTCATCGAGGCCATTGGCGAAAGCCAGATTTTTCGAGTGGTCGGTAATGGCCATGTATTTATAGCCGCGTTCTTTGGCGGCTTCCGCCATTTCTTCGATTGTGTTGCGCCCGTCGGTCTCGATGGTGTGCATGTGCACGTCACCCTGAAGATCCTGCAATGTGATCAGCTCCGGCAGCGTGTGCTTTTCCGCGGCATCAATTTCGCCAAGATTCTCGCGCAGCTCGGGAGCAATGTATTCCAGCTTGAGTTTGGAATAAATCTCTTCTTCGGTTTTGCCAGCGACAGGTTGCTCGGTTTTGACGTCGGCGAGGCTGTATTCGTTCAGCGTGTATCCCATTTTCAAAGCACGCTGGCGCAGGGCCACGTTATGAGCTTTCGATCCCGTGAAGTACTGCATGGCCGCGCCGAACGAGTCGGGAGGAAGCAGGCGAACGTCGACCTGCATATCGTTCCGCAAACGAAAGCTTATTTTGTTGTCGCCTTGAGCGATCACGCTCATCAGAGGCGGATATTTCGCGACGTATTGCACGGCCAGCGCCCGCTCGCTTTCGCTGCAGCAGCCCGGTCCAGTAACCAGAATGTCAAGATCGCCAACGGTTTCGCGCCCCCGCCGCAGGGAACCAGCGGGAGTAATCTTCTCGAACCCGGCAAAGGTCGCAAGATAATCGGTGAGCTTTTTGGCTTCCGTTTCGGCCGCATCTATCAGAAAGCGGCCCGAGATGCGACGGTAATCCTCAATCGCCTTCAGCAGCTTCTGTTCGTGCTTCTCGCCCATGCGTGGCAGCTCGCGAATCTTGCCTTCGCGCGCCAGTTTTTCTACGCCATCGACATCCGAGACTTGGTAGGCGCTCCATATCAACGCAATCGTTTTCGGGCCCAGCCCCTGAATCTTTAGCAACTGCAGCATCGACGGATGATATTTCTTAAGCAAGTCATTCTGGAGGGTTAGGCTGCCTTCTTTAAGGAGTTCCTGCAGATTCAGCAGCATTCCCTTGCCAATGCCGGAGATTGCGAGCACCCTTTTCGGTTCGCCGATGAGGTCTTTGATCTGCTCGGGATTATTCTCGACGGCCTGTGCTGCATTGCGATAGGAGCGGATGCGGAAGGAATCCTGGCCGTCGATTTCGAGCAGGTCGGCGGTTTCGTAGAGAACCGTGGCGATGGATTTGTTGTCCATAGGCAGCTTCAAGAGTAAACAAACTGAGCGTAGAGGACCAGACCTTGGGCTGGAATTACAGCCTGGTCGGTAACAGAGACTGAGGATTTGAGTCGACACGGTTGGTCATGCCGGACCGAATCGACCACGCGGCGAGGCCAAGGCTGACGAGCAACACGCCGTAGGAGGCGACACGGCATAGAGTTCCTGCCCCCAGAAGGCCGGCGTTGATAGCGACCACGGCTCCGATCACGGCACCGGCGAGGAAGAACTGCGACCGATTAAGCCCACTCTGTGCCGCAGTTACAATCAGCCAAGGCCAGACCCAAATTGAGCCATCGATTCCGAACATCGAGTGGGGACCCGCGAACCGAATGGAGGCGATCATCGGCAGAATCGCGAGGCACAAGAAAGCGTCGCGCCAGCGCCGCTTTCGGAGGTTCGTAACGCCACTGATCAGTGCCAAAAGCGAAAGCAGCGCGATGAACGCGATGTACGCAGGATGGGCGGCGGTTGGGAACAGAATCCATAGCTCTCGATCGATGACAGGAACGGCATATTTCAGAACGACAATGCCAAGCAGGAATGGAAGGAAAAGAACAGAGATGAGAAATATGCCGAGCAGCGTGTTAACAATAGCTTCGCGGCCGCGCATAGGGAGACGACACTCCTGCTGGCGCTAAGTATAGGCGGACCTAGTTTGCGGCACAATGATGAAGTCCCTTAGGCGCTCTTCATCACGTTGGCCGCCTGCGGCCCTTTCTGTCCGTCCGTGATCTCGAACTCCACGGCATCGCCTTCCTGCAGGCTTTTATATCCCTCAGAGGCGATCGCGCTGTAGTGCACAAAAACATCCGGGCCATCCGCGCGCCCGATAAACCCGTATCCCTTGGCGTTATTGAACCACTTGACCGTGCCTTTCAGACGTTCCACGTACCCCCTCTTTCCGCACGTCCTTCAAACTGGGGGTTCCCAAAGACGTGCCCATATAGGATGCATTTTGTAGCGATTGGGATGGAGTGTCAAGACGAAATGGACTGTAGGGGGCCTCAGGAATTCCAAGTCAGACCGGAAGAATATGGGTGTCTCGCCCCAGGCTGAGGGCTGGATTAGCTTTTGAATCAATCTCAGGATATTTAAGGATTGGTGGAGCTAGTCGGGCTCGAACCGACGACCTCATCGTTGCGAACGATGCGCTCTCCCAGCTGAGCTATAGCCCCTAAACGGTACCCTGTGATTTCAGATTATTTTAGCAGCGTTCCTTTATCCGCACCAACGGCGCTTGACGAATGCCCCCATTCCACGTCTAACCTAAGGAAATAGCGCTCTGGGGGTCTGCCCAAATGTTTGCCCCACTGAATGCAGAGGTTTCGAAACGGAAGCGGGCGGCCATGGCCTGCTCAATTGTCCTTCATGGTTTGCTGTTTGCCTGGCTCCTGCACAGACCGGAGCCGCCGTTGCTGGAGGCAAATTCCGTAGCGCCCGGGCGCAATGGCCGTGTACTCGCTCAACTTTACTTTCCTACTCCATTAGCTGACGACAGCACGACCAGTTCGCCGCAAGAGGCTGTCGAGGTGTATCGACACCAACGCTTGGGGCACGAGAAATTGATTTGGAAACAGGACCGCGAGCGCGCAAAACAGAATCAGGCGCCGCCGCAGCTTTCTCCTACCACCGTGGAAGACAAATCGCAAACTGCTACCCTGTCCAAACTGGGCCATGGTGCGGCTGCGGGACTGCCATACGGGAGTGCTCCGGGCAGCCCAGTGTTTGGCGATGAAATTCGGCCCGCCTTGCCTGTTGCCACAGTCGATCCCGAGGTCTATCCATGGGAACTGCCGGAGACGGAAGGCAACGTGGTCGTGGAAATTATGATCGACGAGCAGGGAAACATCGTCCGAAAAACGGTTCTCCACAGCATGGGGCAAAAACTGGATGAGAGATTTCTGGCGGCACTCGACAAATGGCGCTTCCAACCTGCCACGCGCAACGGCGTCGCCATCGCCTCCAGGCAGGACGCAATCTTCCACTACAAGGCGAGATAGTTATTCATCACAGTTGAGTTAATGTTCCACGCTGGTAAGAATTTCCTCAAAACTCTTGTGTTTTCACAACCGGGAGCCGACAGGTCTCGCACCTTGGCAAATAGTTGATGAGCGGCGCTCGTCGGATGTCGGCGGCCTTTTTGCGATCACGCAATCTTCGGCTAGCGTCGGGGGTTCAGCTTCGCCGCTATAATTGAGATGTGGCTACCCATACAGTTCGTCAGATCGCTTCAGCAGATTTTCCCACGCGCTGGGGCAATTTCCGGATTTACGGCTTTCGTGCCGAAGCTGGTTCGGATGGAAATAAACGCGTTGAAGAGGCCGTTGCCCTGGTGATGGGCGACGTTCAATCCACTCCGCCGCTGGTGCGGGTGCATTCGCAGTGTCTTACCGGAGATGTGTTTCACTCCCTGCGCTGCGACTGCCGGCAGCAACTGGAGATGGCGCTTGCCATGATTCGCGAATTGGGCGCTGGAATTCTTATTTACGAGCAGCAGGAAGGCCGCGGCATTGGACTCATGGCGAAATTGCAAGCGTATGAGTTGCAGGATGCCGGTCTCGACACCGTGGAAGCTAACGAGCGCCTGGGGTTCAAAGCCGATCAGCGGGATTTCGCGCTTCCGGGTGAGATGCTCAAGGCGCTGGGTGTAACTCGAGTTCGCCTGCTCTCGAATAATCCAGAAAAAGTGGAAGCCCTGGAGCGTGCTGGCATTGAGGTGGTGGAGCGCGTGCCCTGCGAAGTCTCAGCCAGTCCCTACGCGGAAGAGTATTTGAAAACGAAGAAGGAAAAACTCGGGCATCTTTTTACGACGCTTTAGATTGCAGAAGAAGTCGACCCAAAGCGTCAGGGATTTTCGGATGAGGCCTTGCAACGGCCCGCCCTCGGTGCTTTAATTCGCCGAGTCCTCCAAGATGACTGCGATTCGCGTGGACGAACGTCATTATTGTGCAAAGCTTGCATTAGGCCTTGCCCTCCTTGGCGCACTCTCAATGCTCTACTACCAGTTCGGCGTGTTTATGCCGCGGGTCGAGAGCGTGCGAGCCGCCAAACATCTGCAGGGTGAATATTCCTTTGGTAACGACTTTTATCCGGTGTGGCTAACTACGCGGGAGTGGCTTCGCGAGCGCCGCGATCCTTACGGCCCAGAGCTAACGCGAGACATCCAAATGGGGTTGTTCGGGCGCCCTTTGGACGGGCAATTTTCGACCGATCCGCCCAGCGACTATCGAACCTACGCCTATCCTGCGTTCACCAACCTGCTGCTCTGGCCTTTGAGTGAGGCGCCATTTCGCACATTGCGGATTGTTTGGGCTGCGTTCCTGTTCGTGCTGCTTGCGGCAGCCGTGCTGTTCTGGACACGAGCCTTGTCATGGCAGGTGAGTGAATCGTGGCTGGCAGTGATTATTTTGCTGACAGTGTCCAGCTATCCGGAACTGGAAGGTCTGTATGCAGGACAGCTGGGATTGTTGGTGGGATTTCTTCTGGCTGCCTCTCTGCTGGCATTGGTGCGGGGACGCCTGTTGGCGGCTGGAATCTTGTTAGCATTGACCACAATCAAGCCGCAGATGACGCTGCTGGCAATTGTTTACTTGTTGCTTTGGAGCGCACAAGACTGGAGCCACCGGCGCCGGTTTAGTCTGGCTTTTATCGGGACCTCGTTTCTACTAATCGCTGCTTCGCTGGCCGTATGGCCGGGCTGGATCGAGTCCTGGAGCCGAGTGGTCGCCGGCTACCCGCGCTACTCAATGCCTCCGCTGGCCAGCGAATTGCTCGGATCGGTTCTTGGCCCGCACGGGGGCGTGGGTGCGATCGCCATACTGCTCATCGCCGCACTGGTGGTGGGATGGCGAGGACGCGCTGCCCCTGCTGGTTCCCATAAATTCTGGCTGACGCTGAGTCTTGTGCTTGCCATTACCGCAGTGGCGCTGTTGCCAGGGCAATCCGTTTGCGATCACGTGATTCTTCTGCCTGGGATTTTTGTGCTGGCCTGTCGCCGCGAGCTGCATTTCTTGACGCGGATGTCTCGTGCACTGCTGGCAATCGGAATTGCGGTTTTGTTGTGGCCTTATACAGCAGCGTTTAGCCTGGTCGTGCTGCGCCCATTGCTGAATCCGGAACTGTTCGCCTCCAAGGCGGTATTTGTTCTACCTCTCCGCACGGCTGCCGCTTTTCCGTTTGTGGTGTTAGGACTGCTTGCCACGGCACGACCGGCAATCTCGGGCCGAGGCCGTGAATTAGTTTCTGCTTCTCGCACTCTCGAATGACCGCAATGCTGTCTTGATTTTCGTTTTGTTCTTGGTTGGCAGATAGGCCAGCGCGGCATGGGCGAGAGCCAGATAGACTGCGCGATCGACGCCACGGAGAGTCTTGAGATGGCGAACGACGGTGTCGGCATCGCCGCGCACCAGCGGCCCACTGAACGCCGGCGCTGCTCCGAACGCCTCGTAGTTTGCCAGCGTTTGTTTGAGAATCGGCAGCATTTTCCTGCGCGAGATATTCCGTGTCAGACCCGTTTCAGCCGCCACATGTTCGCTAGTTACGAGCAGCGCCACTAACAAAGGTGAGACGAACGTACCCCACGCGTGATACGCGGATTTATCTTCAGGACGAATGGAATACGCTTTGCTGCCGAGACTTTTGACGATGCGGCGTGCAGCGAGCACCGCGGCTGCGTCGCCCTCAATTGCTACTGGTACCCCCGCCAGCAGGGGCTGTGATCGGCCAACGAATGTCATGAAGGGATGAACCGAGGCGACCGACGCTCCGAGCGAACGTAGCGCGGAGAGTTCATCGCCAGTGAGAGCGCCGCTGGAGTGCAGCGCGATTCTTCCCGCCCAATCCGCCGCTGGTTTGAGTGTTTTAGCTGCGGCCGCAATAGCGCCGTCGGGAACACAAAACCAAACCACTTCGGCATGAACCTGCGCTTTAGAGATTGTTACCGCGGAGGTGCCAAGCTTTGCAGCGAGGCGTTTCGCGCGGCGCAAAGACGCGGGCCGCGCACGCGAAACTATCTGATCGATGACGTAGCCGGCTTTATGCAACGATTCCGCCAACGCATGCGCGAGATTTCCAGCGCCAACAATAGTGATGCGGGGATTGCCAGGTATCCTGGAAGCGACCTTTCCGCGCATGTTCGGCAGCATAGCAGATCACTGTTGGCTCGCCCTGCATGCGCCACTCGTCTCAGTGGGAGCCGTAAATTGTCCCACAGCCAGGTGCTTTATATTGTTGTAATGCGCAAATCTCAGCCCGCGAAACCCCAGCCTAAGTCCAGTAAGAGATCGAACCGAGCACGCATTCTCTCCTCGCGCACGGTCTACCGGGGGCCTGCCTTTTGGGTTACGACCGATCAAGTGCAGGAACCCGGAGGGGTTCGCGCCCGGCGCGACATTGTTCATCACAACGGCTCGGTGGTGGTTCTTGCTGTCGATGAATCCGGTTCCGCTCCGCGGGTTCTGCTCGAGCGCCAATACCGGCACGCGGCCAACAGCTATTTGTGGGAGCTGCCGGCGGGCCGAATCGATCCTGGGGAAAAGCCGCTTCCCGCGGCCCAGCGCGAGCTGGTGGAAGAAACTGGGTACACGGCTGCATATTGGCGGCGCATCTTTTTCTTTTATGCTAGCCCCGGATTTGTCGCCGAGACGATGTCCGTTTTTTTGGCTACGGGCTTGCGCGCCGGGAAGGCTCAACCGGAGGATGACGAGATCATCACGAAACGATTAGTCCCGCTGCCTGCCGCGGTTCGCATGGTACTGAGCGGAACCATCCGCGATGCCAAAACGATTTCTTCGATCCTGTGGCTGGATCACCAAGTGGCGAACCAGTGCGATCTGCGTTCTTCGCCACGTAGAGACAGGTCTCGCCCTTGAGGCGCTGAGAGCATCTGTGATCATCGTCCTGATGGGAGTGTCCGGAGCGGGGAAGACCACAGTCGGTCAACTTCTGGCGGCGGAACTGGGATGGGAGTTCTTCGACGGAGACGACTACCACTCGGCGGCGAATGTGGAGAGAATGCGGAGCGGGATTCCGCTCACCGACGCCGACCGCATTCCCTGGCTAGATGCGCTGCGTAGGTTGATCGCGCAGTGTATTGAAGCCGGGAGAGACGCCGTGCTGGCTTGCTCCGCGCTGAAGCGAAGTTACCGGGATTGCTTGCAGGCTGGCCCACAAGTGGAGTTCGTGCACCTAAAAGTGACCCCTCAGTTGCTGCATGAGAGATTGCGCGCAAGGCACGGACACTTCATGACCGAAAAGATGCTGGCAAGTCAACTGGAAACGCTGGAAGAACCGCAGGACGCGATCGTGATAAACGCCGACGAAAATCCGACGGAGATCACCGGCGAAATTCGGGCAAGGCTGATGTTGCCGCTCACCCGGCCCGCGAATCCCATACAGCGCTGAGGCGAGAGCGAAAGAGAGCCTGCAAAATGCTCCGGCGGAGAATTCGCAACACATTTTGTGCAAAACATTTCACACTCTCCATTGATGTTTTCGCCATGAGGGCGTGAAGCTCGCAGGCTACGTTCTTCCGCAGGCTCCGGTATGGCATTCGAAATGCCGCTAAGTTCGCGGCGGAGTGTGCTTTAGTCCGGATATTCCGAGGACGGCCGCCGCACCCAGGAGCAGTTTTTCGTGACCGAGCCCGGGAACGTCCCGAGAATGCGACGCAGGAGAACCCGCCGTCATCGCCGGAACCGTCTCATTCGCCGCTGTCTGGCGGGGGCTGCGATTGCGATTTTTGTTGTTAGCGCCTCCGGCTTGGCGTTGCGTTTTTTGAGCCCTTCCTTATTTCACGCCGACCAGCGTTCGGTTCCGACTTTTGAGCAGGCCGAACTCAGCCGCGAGCGCCTGCTTACGCTGAATCAGCTTCTTGCCGAAAAGCCGCCCGCGCCGGATCGGCCGGTCTATCCGTACTCGGTGGTACCGGGCGGCGTTGAAGACGCCAAGGAGTTAAAGTGGGTTGCGGAGCACGATCCCGTGGTAGCGGCACACTACGCGGGGTTCGATTACGATCATGCGCAGGTTGTGCGTCTCGTGTTGGCTCAAACGGCGTATGTGTCGTATCGCATCGGCAATCACATCTATTGGACGCGCCACCGTTTGAAGTTGCGTAAAGGCGAAAAGGTTATTACTGACGGACGCATCGTTTTGCGTGCTCGCTGCGCCAATCGTGTGGAAAAAGTTCCGCAGCAGGCTTCTGCGGCGGTTGAGCCGCCAGCTGTAACGTTTGATCAGCCTACGGGTGGAGGCTTAGGTACAGCGCTGCAGTCTCCTCCTGTTCCATTTCAGTCCGCTCTACTCAATCGTCCTGTGATCGGTTCTGGAACGGGGCCGCTGAGTCTGTATGATCCGTTTGGCGGTGGAACCTGGGTTCCCGTCTCGCCTCCTCCGCTGCCCACCGAGCTTTGTGGGCCGAACCGGAAGAAGGGCCCGGAATCGGGCGGCGGTACTACGAAGAACCATAGGAATCCTTGCCGACCCGGTGTGGTGCCCGAACCCGGAACCTGGCTACTGTTCGGTTCCGGACTGATCGCGATTTATTGGCAAGCTCGGCGTAAGCTTGCACGCGCCTGATTATTTACGGCCAGTTGCAATCTCTCGAAATCTGCCTTGCTAACTTCTCTTCGCTTTGATTAGTCTCATCCTTTTGATTGTCGGCGGAATTTCTTATGTGCTTACCGCGTTCCGTTCCCTGGCGGTTCTACGTTCTCCTAACTCTTGCGTTTCTGCTCTCGGCTCCCGCGCAATCGCTCGCGCAGGCCATCCAGCTGCGTGTCGACCTCACCGATGCCCCGCGGAATATCTATCACGCCAAAATGAGCGTTCCCGCGAAGCCTGGCGCGATGACGCTGGTCTTCCCCAAGTGGATTCCAGGGAATCACCGACCCAGCGGCCCGATCGCGGCTCTCACTGGACTCCATTTCGAAGCCGGCGGAAAAGGATTAGCGTGGCAGCGCGACGAGATTGATATGTACGCGTTCCACGTGGTTGTGCCCGAGGGCGCGAAACAGGTGGAAGTTTCTCTGGATTCGATCACTACCTTTGACAGCGCGGGCGGAGACGGACCCGCCGCCTCCAGCAATCTGCTCGATTTGAACTGGAACACGGTTGTGCTGTATCCCCAGGGCGCGGATTCCGATGCCGTCGAGATAGTTCCTTCCGTCAAGCTTCCGGCGGGATGGAAATTTGCGACCGCGTTGATGTCGCCGCATCCAGCCGGCGACGAAGTGGAGTTCGCTGCAACCACTCTGACCACGCTGGTCGATTCGCCGCTTATCGCCGGCAATCACTTCAGGGAGATCGAATTGACCAGCGACACTCCCACCCACTTTATGGATATGGTGGCCGACGAGGAAGCGGATCTGGCAATGAGGCCGGAGGATCTTGCCGCCTACCGTAAATTGGTTGCCGAGACCGGCGCTCTGTTCGGAGCGCGGCATTACCGCCAGTATCATTTTCTGTACACGCTCAGCGCCGATGTCGGCCAGCACGGGCTAGAGCATCATGAGTCGAATGACAGCGCCGCGGCAGAGCGCACCTTACTCGATCCCGACCTGCATATGCTATACGGCGCGCTGGTTCCGCACGAGTTCGCCCACTCGTGGAATGGAAAGTATCGAAGGCCCGCCGGGCTGGCCACGCGCAATTACCAGGAGCCGATGATTGGCGACCTCCTATGGGTGTATGAGGGATTGACCGATTATCTGGGCGACCTGCTGGCCGAACGCAGCGGATTGTTGACCGCCGAACAATATCGCGAATCGCTGGCCCTGACTGCCGCGATGCTCGACCATCGTTCCGGCCGCACCTGGCGTCCTCTACAGGACACGGCGCGATCCGTGCAGACCTTGAGGACAATCGAAGCGCCGGAATGGACGAACTGGCGGCGCAGCCTTGATTACTATCCGGAAGGCGAGTTGATCTGGCTGGAAGTCGATTCGATTATCCGCAGGCAGACTCGCGGCCATCGCTCGCTCGACGATTTCTGCAAGCGTTTTCATGGCGGGCAGAGCGGCCCGCCCAAGGTCGTTCCCTACAACTTCGAAGATGTGGTTCAAGGGCTGAATGAAGTTGCTCCATACGATTGGGCGACGCTGCTGAAGGAGCGAGTCGCCTCTACAAGTCCGCGCGCGCCCGTGGGCGGCATCGAGGGCGACGGTTGGAAGCTGGTATACAACAACCAGCCGAATCTATTTACCAAAGCGCTGGAGAAGCTGACCAAACGGGCTGACTTTTCTTTTTCCCTAGGGTTTACCGCTGCTGAGGACGGCAAACTCGACGATGTGATTGTGGGTTCGCCCGCATATCAGGCCGGCATCGGTCCGGGGATGAAACTGATTGCGGTAAACGGCCACAAATGGAAGGCGGAAGTTTTGCAGGACGCGATCACGGCGGCGCAGGCCAACACGGCACCCATCGAACTGCTGGTGGAAAACGGCCAGTTCTTCCAGACCTATTCCATTTCTTATCACGAAGGCAACCGGAATCCGCACCTGAAGCGAGTTTCAGGCCAGCCTGATCTGCTTGAAGTCCTGCTGGCTCCGCTCACGCACTGACGCTTACGCACGACACGAGGCGAAAAAATCGATGGTTGTAGCCCTAACGTCATAGGTCCAAAGTGCGTCCGCTGCTAGAATAAAGGCCTCCGCACAGTTAATCCAAGGATCTTTATGTGCTGTTCTTTTCGTTCCGTCGCCGTTTTGCTGGGTTCGGTCGCCATGATTCTTTCTGCCGCGCCAGCTTTGCGCGCGCAGCAGGCTGCTTCCGTACGCAGCATTCAGGTCTTGGGCAATCGCGCTCCGCTGGAAATCCAAATTGAGGGCAGCGAGCGTCTAGCGCCGCAGGCGCAGGTGTTGACCGGTCCCGACCGGCTTGTCGTTGATTTTCCTCAGACCACTCCCGCAGCGCAGTTGCGCAACCAGAAGTTGAATCGCGAAACTGTCAAAGGCGTGCGCGTGGGCTTGCTTACGGCGAACCCGCCGGTGACGCGCGTCGTCTTTGATTTGCAGGGCCCGCAGCCTTATCAGATTTTTCCTTCCGGACGGACGGTCATCGTAAAACTGGGAAGCGGAGGGGGCGCGCAAACTGCGAGCCTCAAGACATCTTCGCCGGCCGGAGTGCAGTTGGTGAATGCCAACTACTCAGCGTCGGCGGTAAAGATTACGCCGCCGCCCCCTGCGCCTGCGCCTCCGCCGCTGATGGTTTTATTCAATGGCGGCCTGCTCACGGTTAATGCCAACAAGGCAACGTTGTCGGAGGTTTTGTTTGCGATCCATCAGCGCACGGGCGCGGAGATTGCCATTCCCGCGGGCGCAGAGCAGGAGCAGGTTGTGGCCGCGCTCGGTCCCGCATCGGCGCCAGAGGTCTTATCGCACCTGCTGAACGGATCGAAGTTCAACTTCCTGATTCTGAGTTCAGCCAGCGATCCCAGCATTCTGGACCGCGTGATTCTGAGCGCGCGTCCCGAGGGCCCAGCCCCGGCCTACAGACCAGCGCCGCAACAGCCAGTCCAAGATGAGCCTCCGCCGCCGCCGGAGGCGACCAACCCGCAAACTCCGCCACCGGCCGTGCCAGCGCCGGGAAACCCGCCGGGGACACCGAATGAGAGTGAGAAGCCGGAGTAGCAGGGTAAGGGGAACGTCGCTATGGGGGCGAGATCAGGCGCACAGGCACGGGGGAAGTGCCCTTCGCGACCGGGGTTGATGAAGTTGCCGTGTTGCCGCAGCCGGTGACGTTCAGCACGGTTACGTCTATGCCATTCGACGTACTGTCGGCGCCATTAATGAACACCTGCAGAAATCCAATGATCGAGACATTCACTGCTCCTATTCCGGTCGATGGGATGGTGGTGGCGTTTTGATCGTAGATGGGCAGGGAGACGATTGACGAGCTGGTTGTGATAACGCTGTTGCTTGCTATTCCGGCGCTGGTCAGGGGATTGGCGGTTCCAGCGAGAATTTGAAAAGGATACGTGGGAGGCGTCCCCAGGCTGTAGGTTCCGAGCGTATCCTGTCCACTTACGCCCGTTGTGGTCGAGGCCGATTGATTGATTAAGCACTGCACCGCGTTTTGTGCGTCACCCTTTGTTGGATTTTCGCTCAAATTAACGAAATTGGTGCTTTGCGTGACGGGCACCCCGCACTGATAGACCGTCGATTCATCGCAGCCTGCCACGTCCTGCGCCCAAGAGGTGTCAAGGTCGCCGCAGGTCGACCCGGCCGTTGGAAGGGCGACGGGTGAGACCCCTGACGCGGCCCCTGGAACATAGTACAAATTCGGGGGCGACGCCTTCGGCTGTCCGATCGCGGGGAGCAGGACGCACCCCGACGCAGTAGGGTTGCAGTCTGGCAACAGAGTAAATCTCTCTCCGATTACGCCCTGCGCGGGCGCCCCGGTATACATGCCCGGCCACATAATTTGCCCGGTGGCAACGGTAACGAAGTTGGTGCAACTGCCCACCGTACAGCCGACGGGGTGGCGCGGGTCGTTGTTGGGTATGATAATCGGCTTGACGCAGCGCGGCTGCACCGAAGTCGGAACCCCGTTATTCGAGTCGGATGTATTAAACGCCTCCGCATAAGCCGTGGCGCTTACGCCCGAATTCTTCGAAGTGCCGCCCTGCATTAACGAGAACACGCGCGCGAAAAAGGTTGGCAAGGTGGCTTGCTGGACGTACACCGAGACTGTGGGATTGATCCCGAAGTTCGATCCAGCACCGCTGCAATCAGATAGACTCGGAGTGGTTCCGCCGGCTCCGTAGAGAACTGTGACGGTGCTCGGTACGTTTCCGCCGACCAGATTCTGATTCGCCACCGTCTGCGCCGCTAGAGTTGCAGTGCCGCTGGCGCCGCAGATCGACGCCCAGTTCGCATCGCTGTTCGATGGGTCCCCGGTGATCCCCGATACAGAAATTACCTGCGCTGCCGTTAACGCCGCTGCGTCTGCCGAGCGCTGCGCTTCAGACTTCGCTTCGTAAAGCGTTCCCAGATCGATCGCCAGCGCCGCGAAGGAAATGATCGCAACCATCGAGATTGCCACCAGCGCCATGGTGACGCCGCGCTCCCGTTTGCGGTGCGAGTTGCTTCGTCCAGCACGTTTTATAAATGGGGCTAACATTCACTCAGTTCTGGCTGAAAGCGGTTGCCGTGGTCTTGATTGTCGTTGGACCTACAAATTTGCCAAAGAAACTTCCGATGCTGGTGAATTGCCAAGTGTACGGATACACAATCGTGACGCAGGAATTGACGACATAGGTGGTCGTCTGGCCGGAGGTCTGGGTGGACGTGCAAGGAGTGCCATCAGGATTCGTCAGTCCGCCGCGATTGATGGTCAGCACTAAGCCCGTCCCTCCCTGGCAACCGGTTAGTGCCGGCGATTGCCACGTGAGCCCGCCTGAGGCCGGTGCTGGCGAGGTCCCCTGCAGGCCGCAGTCTGGAATCTTTTCGGAGATCAAATAATTGTCGACAACCTGATATGCATCCGAAATGGAAACTGGCAAGCCGGACGCATTGCCCAGATCTCCGGCGGGATCTGCAGCAGCAACTCTCGCGCCCTCGCGCGCCGCGTCCTCCAGTTTGTGTTTCAGCGCTAACGCTCCGCTGAAATCGAAAATTCCAATCACGAAGAGAACGAGCACCGGAACCGAGAGCGCGAATTCGAGAACCTGCGCCGCGTTGTTTTCGCGGATAAAGTGCGCGTAGGGGGTGGCTTTCCATGCTCGCAGTAAACGGCGTGCGGTCATTGCGTCTCCGCCCTCATCTGCGCTTGCGCCCGTATCTTCACGGACTGTCCACCCAAAGAAGTAAATGGCAGCCAAAACTGGAAAGGATATTGGAAGCTGACCGAAATCCCGCATTCGCCCGCGCCGCCACTGGTCAGCCCGGAAGGCGCAACCGTGGAAGACAGCTGGACAAGACCCTCATTCACGTTGTTATTGATTCCCGTATGGGTTACACCCTGGACGCAGATATTGCCTTGTGAGCCATCGCAGCCCACGGTGGTGGTGGAGCAACCTGAGGCCGAACCGCCGGGCGTGCACGCACACAGAGTTGGCGGGGGGGTCGGCTGTTGCAACAGAGTAGGGTTAATGTGCGCGGCATTCAGATCGCTCTGAATGACGGTCCAGGCGTTCGTGGAGGGATCGACCCCCGCGCAAGTCGCGCAGGCGGGATCTACGGCAGCGCGAGCGCCGTCCCGGGCGGCGTTCGTGATCGTGCCGTAGATGCGAAAGGCTTGTCCGAACCAGTAGATTCCTATCAGAATCATGAAGAGCAGGGGCAGGATCATGGCAGTTTCCGCCAGCTCTTCGGCGCGAGAACTACACGTCGAGCGAATCCAATTCGTTGCGGCCGCCCGATCCATTTCTACCGCACTCCCCACATCCGCCAATTCAAAGCCCCGTAACACAGCGTGGTGAAAGCCAGCGCCACTCCATACGGAATCTTCAGCGACTGCGGATTATCCAGCGAAACTTCGGGCCCGGGCATGTGAAATCTCAACATGAAGCCGAGCATTCGTCCGATATTCCGCAGGGTCTGCATCAGCCGCCGTTTATAAATCACCAGTGCAAAGGCCATAATGCCGGCCACGAAAATTGACCCGATCAGCAAGTGCGCCAGCACCTGCCAGCCTACGCACGCACCCAAAGCTCCCGCCAGCTTCCAGTCTCCCGCGCCCAGGCTGCGCAGCAAAACGAATGGCAGCAGTAAAAGCAACCCCAGCCCGGCGCCCAGCAGGGAAGTCTTCAGGCCTCCCCAGCCGCCTGCGATTCCGTTCACAACTAGTCCTGCCAGCGCCGCCGAGACTGTAAGCCAGTTCGGAATGCGGCGGCTTCGCAAATCTGTATAACCCGCTACCGCCGCTACGACCAGCGCCAACCCGAGAACTGCCGGCTTCAAACCGGCTCCGGAGAGTTTGAGCTAAAGCCGCCCTCGAAACAAACCTGCCGAAGTTGCTGAAAGCGCCTCATGTTAGTGGATCGCTGACGCGGTGGGGGACCGTCGGCAGTGGAAAACATTCCCACCGCTGAGGCGGATTTTCACATAGCTGGAAGCCGAAGTCAATGAATACGCACGGCAGGACGACGCTGAAGTTCGTCCTCGGGGAAGAAAAGCGAGGCAGCGCCTAAAGGCGGCCCGAACCGATGATTGCTCGGCACGCATAAATGCGTGCCCTGATACAAACCCACCCTGTTACAAAGCCACGCTTACTCGACACAAAATCTTCGCTTGCCTGATACAAACGTTCGCTGGCCCCGAACACGAACCTTCATGTCAACGCATGGGGCATTCACATGAAGGCACGTTCTAACGGTTGAACGCTCCGGCGCTGTTGTGCTCAGCCACGATCTTTCTGGCATTATCCGCGAGCGCCTTTGCTTGGGGCAGAAGATCGAGGCCCTTCACCACTTCGGGGTCCGACTCGGCTCGCACTTTCAAGCCTTCATCCTGGCCAAAGGCGTCGACGAAGATTTCGGCCTTGATGTTCGACTTGATCCAGTCGGCGTTATCCACAAGATCAGCCTGGGTGTAAGGAATATTCGCTTCGTCCAGAGACTTGCGGAAGTCCTGCATCACGGCGTCGTCAGCCTCGAAGCTCTTCGTCGGATGGTGCGTGACAACATATTTCTTCGCGTAGTTGAAGAACGCGTAATGCTGCAGGAGAGTGTCCTGGAAGTGATTGCTTTTGATGGGAGGAAGAGTAACGTCGGGCGTGATGCCTCCACCGCCGTAAACCGTTCGGCCGCTGTCCGTGAGCTTTACTTCGCGGTTCACAGTGTTAGCTGAGGAGTCGGTGGCGCGGTTGTAGTAGTAGTCGTAGAGAGAGATGTTGCTATAGTCGCGCTGAATCAGGCGCCCGCTGGGCGTGTAGTAGTGAGCGGTGGTCAGCGCAAGGCCGGTGTTTTCCGACAGCGGATAGACGGTCTGTACCAATCCTTTACCGAACGTCACTTCGCCAACAATCAAGCCGCGATCATGATCTTGAATCGCGCCCGAAACAATCTCCGCAGCCGAGGCCGTCAGCCTGTTGACCAATACCACTAGTGGGTAATCTTTCCCGCCATTGCCGTGCTGCGCCACATAGCGCTTCTCAGCCGAAGCGCGCCCGTGATGCGAAACGATGACCTGTCCTTTCTTCAGGAACTTGTCCGCGACTCCGACTCCTTCACTCAACAAGCCGCCGGGGTTTCCGCGCAGATCGAGAATGAGGCCTTTCAGATCGCCGAACTCATCCAAGGCCTTGGAAACTTCCTCTTCTGTGGTTTCGTTGAAGCCCGTCACGTGCAGATAACCGATTCCGGGCCGAATGAGGAAGTGCACGTCTACGCTGTAGCGCGGAATTTCATCGCGCACAAGGGTGAATTCCATTGGCTTCTCCACGCCCTCGCGCGAGATGCTGATGTGTACGGTTGTCCCCTTGGGTCCCTTCAACATGTCGGCAACGTCGCCGGTGCTCATGTTCTCTGTCGACTTGCCGTCGACCGCGATGATGACGTCTCCGGGATGAATGCCGGCCTTGTAGGCTGGCGTTCCGGTGAACGGGAAGATGACGATGACTTTGTTGTTGCGCGGACCAACCGTCATGCCCACGCCGTAGTACTTGCCGCGCTGGTCCTCGCGCATCAGAGCATAAGACTTCGGATCGAAGAAATTGGAGTGCGGATCGAGCGCGTGCAGCATTCCCGGGATGGCGCCGTTGTAGATGGCCTTATCGGCATTCACCGGCTCGGCGTAGTTCTCTTCGATGACAGAGTAGACGTCGGCAAACTGCTTCAGGCTGTCCTTAACGTCCGAATCGCTGGAGAGCGAGGCCGCCTGCTGTCCCGTACGCTGGGCGAATATAATGCCCAGGAATCCGCAGGCAAGCAGGAAAAAAACTACGAGAAAAAGTGATCGGCGAGAACTACGTGCCATCTTGAAATTCCTTCGGTTGAGGGATGTCGACCTTCCCCGGCCACCGCGCTGAATACACGCAGTATATCACCACGTTAGACTCCGTCCGGTGGAGAAGGTTACCACTGGTAACCCCGATTAACCCGGATTACTTGATGAGATGCAGCCGGAGGTGTTTGAGGTTCTGGTTCCTTCAAATCCGTCGCCGAAAAGCGCTATTGACGCGGGCGGTAGTCCGCTATATTGTTGGCGATCACCAAACGCGGGGGGCCCGTTTGGTGGGCAAACTTGCTCGGGAGCTTAACCGTGCTACTTCGTCGAGTGGTTTTGTGCCTCTTTTCTGCTGCATCCCTGATTCTGGCCATCGGCCTGTATCGCCCTGTTACAGTCCACGCGGGCTTTCAGCCTCCTAATCCAGCTGAACTCAAGATGACGAGCGATCCCCTCGCTCCAGGGGCTCCAGCCATCATCCTCTATCGCCAGGTCGATCGTGACGACAACGGCCGGACGTCTCACGAGGACCATTACGTGCGAATAAAAATTCTTACCGAAGAAGGGCGTAAGTTCGCTAACGTGGAACTCCCTTTTTCGAAAGACAACGAAGATGTGGTTAACATTAAGGCACGAACTATTAAGCCCGATGGTTCCATTGTGAACTTTGAAGGGAAGGTGTTCGAGAAAGCTGAGATCAAGGGAAGAGGGGCGAGGTACATGGTTAAAGCGTTTACTCTTCCTGATGTCGAAGCTGGCTCCGTCATCGAATACCTCTACACGGATGACCTCAGCGAGCATTACATCTTCGACTCGCATTGGATCGTGAGCGACGAGCTGTTTACCAAGAGCGCCAGTTTTTCCCTGAAACCGTACAAAAGCAGCTACATGCCGGTTACCTTGCGCTGGAGTTGGCAAGGCTTGCCCGCGGAAACTCAGCCCAAGCAAGGGCCGGACGGCGTGGTTCGCATGCAGGTCAACAATATCGGTGCCTTCCATGAGGAAGATTTCATGCCCCCGCCGAATGAACTGAAGGCGCGTGTGGACTTTATCTACGAGGAAGATTTGCTGGACCGTGATCCGGACAAGTTCTGGAAGCAGGTTGGAAAGAAGCGAAATGGTCAATTGGAAAGCTTTGTCGGCAAGCGCAAAGCCATGGAGGATGCCGTTTCCCAGATTGTTTCTGCCAGCGATCCTCCCGAGGTAAAACTGCGCAAGATTTACGCCCGCGTACAGCAGATACGAAACAAGTCTTACGAGTTGACAAAAACCGAACAGGAACAAAAGCGCGCGAACGAAAAGCCGATCGAGAATGTTGAAGAACTGTGGAAGCGTGGTTACGGCGATGGCGTGCAGCTAACCTGGCTCTTTCTCGGACTCGCGCGCGCCGCCGGATTCGAAGCTTATGGGTGTTGGGTTTCTGATCGCAGCCAGTATTTCTTCAATCCCAAGATGCTGCGGGCCGACAAACTGGATGCGAATGTGGTGCTGGTAAAGCTGAATGGGAAAGAGCTTTACTTCGACCCGGGCGCAGAATTCACCCCATTTGGAATGCTGACGTGGTCGGAAACGGGGGTAGCTGGCCTGAAGTTGGACAAAGATGGTGGCGCCTGGATTCAGACTCCGCTTCCAGCGGCCTCGGCCTCCCGCATTGACCGCAAGGCGCTGTTCACGCTCTCGGAAACGGGAGACCTGGATGGCAAGCTCATGGTTACCTACTCCGGCCTAGAGGCGATGTATCAACGCCTGGAAGAGCGGCATGCGGACGACGTGGAGCGGAAGAAATTTCTTGAAGATCGGGTGAAAAACCAGGTTCCCGCGGCCATCGACGTTGAACTAACAAATCAGCCCGACTGGAGCGGGACAGAAACACCGTTGATCGCGGAATACGAAGTTAAGATCCCAGGCTGGGCATCGAATGCCGGCAAACGCGTTATTTTTCCGGCAGGAGTGTTCACGGCGGTGGAGAAGCATATTTTCGAACACGCTGCGCGGGTTCATCCCATCTACTTCGAATACCCGTACCAGAAGGACGACGACATCACCGTTACTCTGCCCGCTGGATGGCAAGTGAGCAGTGTACCTCCTGCGCAAACGAAGGATGGGCACATCGTCACCTACAGCATTGCAGCAGAGAACGGCAAAGACAGTTTGCACCTGACCCGCAAACTGACCGTGGACTTCCTCATTTTGGAAACGAAGTACTACTCCGCATTACGCAGTTTCTTTCAAGTGGTGAGGACTGGAGATGAAGAGCAGATTGTTCTACAGCCGGGAAGACTCGGCGCCAGCAATTAGCCGGGTGAGAGTTCCGATCGTAATTTTCGTGATCGTCGGCTTCCTGGCCTACACTCCTAGGGCGCTGGCTGGCGGCGATGCTCCCGCGTGGATGCACGCGCTGGTAAACGCTCCACTGCCCCCCTACGACGAGAAGACCGATGCCGTGCTGCTTTATTCCGAAACGAATGTGACCGTGCTGTCGGCCGACAAGATGCGAATCCAGGTTCGCGAAGCCTATAAGATTTTGCGGCCGAAGGGGCGCGAGCGCGGCATCGCTTTTGTCCACTTTAACCCCGAAAGGAAGGTGAAGAGTCTGCACGGGTGGTGCATTCCCGCGCAGGGCAAAGATTACGAAGTCAAGGATAAGGACGGGGTCGAGATGTCGCCAGGCATGGAGGGCGGTGAATTGATTTCCGATACGAAGTTCAAGGTTCTAAGAATTCCCGCAGCAGACGTTGGAAATATTGTCGGATATGAATACGAGGTTGAGGAACATCCGTTCTTCTTGCAGTATACCTGGCACTTTCAGGAGAACGACCCGGTCCGCGAAAGCCGCTACTCGCTGACCCTCCCCGCGGGATGGGAATTCAAAGCCTCCTGGCTGAACCACCCCGAGGCTCAGCCAACCGCGGCGGGTGCCAACTCATGGCTGTGGACAGTGAGCAACATAAGTGGAATCAGGGCGGAACCGCTCATGCCCTCGATGGGGGGAGTGCAGGGGCAGATGATTGTGTCTTTTTTTTCGTCCGAAGCTCCTGCATCGAGCATCAGTGCAAATTGGCGTGCGATGGGCAAGTGGTATCTGGATCTGGTTGGCGAGCGGACTGAAGCCTCTCCTGCCATCAAGGAGGAGGTCGCGGCCCTGACAGCGTCCAAGACCACCCTGCAGAAAATGCGAGCGATTGGCGAATTCGCCCAGCACGATGTTCGTTATGTAGCGATCGAACTGGGCATTGGCGGGTTACAGCCCCATTCAGCCGCCGACGTTTTCTCTCACCGCTACGGAGACTGCAAGGACAAGGCGACCCTCGTACGCTCTATGTTGCGCGAGATCGGCGTTGAGTCCTACCACGTTCTGATCAACGACAAGCGCGGCTCCGTAACCAATCAGATGCCCGCCCATAACGGCTTCAACCACGCAATTACCGCCATCCGGCTACCCGATGGCGTAGACGACGAATCTCTAGTTGCTGTCCTCCATCATCCGAAACTGGGCAGGATCCTCTTCTTTGATCCGACGAACGAGATGATCCCCTTCGGCCAACTTCCCGGCTACTTGCAGGCGAATTACGGCCTACTGGTGACACCCGACGGCGGCGAATTGGTCGAACTGCCGCAACAGCCTCCGAATATGAACAGCATCCAGCGCACGGCCACGCTCATGCTGGATGCGACGGGAACTTTGAAGGGCGAGGTTAAAGAGGTGAGGCTCGGTGAGCGCGCTGCTTCCGAGCGCTGGCGCTTGCGCACCGTCACCAAAGATACAGACCGGATCAAACCCATCGAAGAGCTCCTGGGGAATTCGCTGGCCAGCTTCCATATCACCCGTGCCAGCGTTGTCAATCTTCAGCAAACCAGCCAGTTCTTCGGCTTCAATTATTCCTTCGAATCGCCCAATTTCGCCAAGAACGCAGGCGACCTGCTCTTGGTTAGGCCTCGAGTGATCGGAAACAAATCGGATGGTTTTCTGGAAACAAAGGAACCACGACGCTTTCCCGTCGAGTTCGAAGAACCCACGCGCGATACCGACAAGTTCGAAATCACCATTCCCGCCGGCTATGTGGTCGACGACATTCCGCCGCCAGTCGATGCGGATTATGGCTTTGCCAGCTACCACTCAAAAACGGTCGTAACCGGCAATGTAGTCGCCTACACTCGCACCTTTGAGGTGAAGGAATTGAGCGTGCCCGTTGATAGAGCTGACGATCTGAAGAAGTTTTATCGCATCATTGCGACTGATGAGCGGAATACTGTTGTGCTTAAACCTGCACCGTAGGCGTTGGGCCCGGCCAAGCAAAACGGGCTTTTACATCGTAAAATCCTGGTCTCGCCATTGCCGCCCCTCCCGCCCCGCATTATGATGAACTCATGAGTTTCGGCGAGACGATCTTCCTCTTTTTGCTGGCACTGGTTGTGTTTGGGCCAAAAAAGTTGCCGGAGATCGCTCGGCAAGCAGGCAAACTGTTGGCGGAACTGCGGCGCGCGTCGAACGAATTCAGATCGCAGATCGAGACCGAAATCGCGCATCTTGAGGTGGAAAAGAAGCAGGCCATTCTTCCTCCGATCACGCCTCCGACCGGCGCGGTTGCTAGCTTGAGTCTTAATCCTGCAGCAAGCGAAGTTGCTCCGCACGCATCCGGCGCAACCTTGGCGGCTCCGGTTGCCGATCCGGTTTTGCCTGCCGCGGCACCTGCCGATGGACATGCGACTGAAAATCGAAATGCGCTCGGCGAAAATTCCGCGAAGGAAATTGCATCGGCGCCATCCCAAGCGTCTGCCGCAGGGAGTGCCGATCTCGAAGTAGCGCCCGCCGCGCAGGATTCACATGCCTGAAACCGCAGCGGATGCCTCCGACGAGCAAAAGCGCGAAGGCATGCCCACCATGGGCTTCCTCGACCACCTGGAGGAACTCCGCACTCGCCTTGTTTATTCCATCGCCGCCGTCGCCGTCGGTTTTTTCGCCTGCTGGTGGAAAGTAGAAAAAATCTACGACGTTATGCAGCGCCCGATCATGAAGGCCCTGCACGACAATGGCATGTCAGATAAGCTCGTCTACCTGAACCCGGTAGAGCCGTTCAATCTCTATTTGAAAATTGCCGCGCTGGCTGGACTGTTCCTTACTTCTCCATTCGTGCTCTATCAGGTTTGGATGTTCATCTCGCCGGGGCTCTATCGCAACGAGAAGCGATATGTCGTGCCGTTCATGGTTTCGACTATCGCGCTGTTCAGTGCGGGGGGATATTTTGGTTTCAAAGTCGTCTACCCGCAGGCGCTTGGTTTTTTGATCCACTTCGGACGCCAGTTTCAACCGATGATCACCATCGGCGAATATACATCGCTGTTTCTCAGCATCGTCCTGGGCATGGGACTGATCTTCGAGATGCCGATTCTGATTTTTTTTCTTGCGCTGATGGGGATTGTGAGTGCAGGTTTCATGTGGAAGAATTTTCGCTACGCAATTCTGATTATTTTCATCATCGCGGCCATCGTTACGCCGACTCCCGACGTTCTGAATATGTGCATTTTTGCCGCGCCCATGATTGGACTCTACATCGTTAGCATTGCCATTGCATGGCTGGTGCATCCCAAACAGCGCCGCGCGCGCAAAGAGAAACAGGCGGCGTAGTCATGCAAAGTGCGTCGTTCCGCAAAACTCGTCCAATGAATCGCAAGGCAATCGCTCTTCTTGTGGTGTCGCTGTTCATGGCGATCGTTTTCGTTTCGTGCGATCAGCAGAAAGAAACGAATACGGCGAAGGCTCAGAGCCAACCTGTTGCTGCGGCCGCAAGTGCCAGTCCGAAGCTCACTCTACCTCCCGACTCCGGTCCTCCGCCAGCATTCGACTCGGGTCGCGCCATGAAATATGTGAAGGAGATCGTCGCCTTCGGTCCGCGTCCTATCGGCAGCGCGAACCATAAGAAAGTCGAGGACTACCTCGCGTCTCATCTGAAAGGTGACGCGGTTGAAGAGGATGTGTTCACCGCTGACACCGTCGAAGGCAAGTTCCCAGTAAAGAACATCATCGCGAAGTTTCCCGGATCGAAAGATGGCATCATCGTGGTGGCCAGCCACTACGACACGAATTATCCGCTGCGCAACACTTCCTATATCGGCGCCAACGATGGCGCGTCATCGAGTGCTCTCCTGCTTGAGATCGCGAATGAACTGCGCGGCAGAAAGCTTGATGGATACAGCGTTTGGCTGGTCTGGGATGACGCAGAAGAAGCCATGAAGGACTGGTCTGACGCCGATAGCCTTTATGGAATTCGTCACCTGGCGCAGAAATGGCAAGATGACGGAACACTGAAAAAGATCAAAGCGTTCCTGTTGGCGGACATGATTGGCGATGCCGATCTCAACATCGATCGCGATCTGAATTCAACACCCTGGCTGGAAGAGGTTGTCTATCAGGCGGCAACCCGGCTCGGCGATCAATCCCATTTCTTTGCCCGCGATAATCAGGTCTCAGACGATCACCTTCCGTTCATGCAAAGAGGAGTGCCCTGCGCCGATCTCATCGACTTCGATTACGGTTATAACAACGTGTTCTGGCACACACCGCAGGATACAGTCGATAAACTGAGTCCGAAAAGTCTGGAGATTGTAGGCGGCGCCATTCTTGAAACGATCAGCATTCTCGACAAGATGGACACCCTGCCCCCGAAGTGAGATTTTGACTCCTCTCGCTGATTCATTTCTAATGCAGCCGACATGAAAATCCTGAAAGCTGCTTACCTGGCGTTGTTCCTTTGTGCTATCAGTTTCTTCACCACTGCTGCCGATGATCCCGATCGGGCGGACCGCATTATTCACAACGCTCTGCAGGCATCCCCTATGGAGAACAACCTGCGCCAGCTTACCGATGAAATCGGCGGTCGCGTGCCCGGCACGCCGGCGATGCAACGCGCGATCGAGTGGGGAGTGCAGAAGTTCAAGGCAGCGGGCGCAGACAGCGTGCATACGGAAGAATTCACGATTCCAAATTCATGGGCGGAGGGGGCGACGGAGATGACCGTGAGGGCGACCGGAACAGCCGATAAGGTTGAGTTCCGAGTGCGCTGTGTCTCAGTAGCGTGGGCTCCGGCGCTCGCTCCGGCGACGAAGGTGCCGATTGTCGACGTTGGCGCGGGAAGCGTGGACGACTTCAAGAAAGCCGGCGACATTTCCGGAAAAATCGTGCTTGTCCATTCCGTTGTTCTGAAGACATGGCAGGACCTCTTTGACGAGTATTCAAAAGCGCCGCCAGTAATCGCCGCGGCGGTGAACGGAAAGGCTAAGGCGGTTGCTTTCATCGCCACGCGTGAGCACGACATCCTGTACCGTCACACGAACTCCTTCGCGGGTGAGATCGACCGTATTCCGGAGGTGCTGGTTGCTCGCGAAGATGGTGAGCGAATCGGTCGGCTGATTGCTGCGGGCCATCCCGCCTGGGCCGACCTTAGCATTCCGAATCGGCTGGGCGGTGCGATCAAAGCCGCGAACGTTATCGGGGAAATCGGAGGAAGCGAGAAGCCGGACGAGTTCGTAATCCTGGGCGCGCATCTCGACTCATGGGAACTGGGAACCGGAGCGCTCGACAATGGCTGTAACGCCGCGCTCGTCATCGACGCCCTGCGAGCGATTAAGGCCTCGGGGCTGAAACCACGCCGCTCTATCCGCTTCATACTATTTTCCGGTGAAGAAGAAGGCCTGCTTGGTTCGCGCGCCTACTCGCGCGCACATCGCTCCGAACTCGACAACGCTGCCGGCGTGATCGTCTTCGATGCCGGCACAGGAACGACCACAGGTTTTTCGACGGGCGGACGCACGGACGTGATCGAGAGTGCAAAGCAAATCATTGCGCCGCTGCAGCAGTTCGGTGTCACCGAACTAAAAAGCGATATGGAGTGGGGCACAGACCATTTCGATCTCATGCTGGAAGGCGTTCCTACCTTTGTCGCCGATCAGGAAGAAGCGAACTATCTGGAAAATTACCATGCTGTTTCTGATACCTACGACAAGGTGGACTTCGTGCAACTCAAGAAGCACGTAGCCGAGGCGGCAGAGTTTGCCTTCGCCCTCGCAGATCTTCCCGAGAAGATCGGTCCACGCTATACCCGCGCGCAGATTGAGCAATCCATGCGCGATACGCACAGCGAGGAGATGTTCAAAGCCTTTGGCCTGTGGGATGCGTGGGAAAGCGGCAGCCTGGGCCGGCAGAAGTAATCGTTTCAGTCTTCGATTCCGGTTGGGATTGCGAGGATCCTCGCGACAGATGAGATGATTGGAATTGATATCGGCGACTTTTCCCTTGCCCTACACTTGGATCCTCTTCACCCTGTTCGCGCTTGGTGCGTTGGCCCTAGAGCTCCGCGTCCACCGCCGAGGCGGACGAATGGGTACGCGCGCGGCGCTGGCTCGCAGCGGCGTGTGGGTTGCCTTGGCGCTAGCTTTCGCAGGGCTAATGTTTTTCTGGCAAGGGCGCCAGGTCGCCCTGGAATTTATTACCGGATACGTCCTCGAAATCTCGCTCAGCGTCGACAATCTTTTTCTTTTCCTCGTGATCTTCGGCTACTTTGCCGTCCCCGAAGATCAGCAACAACGCGTTCTGACCTGGGGAATTGTCGGCGCCATGCTGATGCGGGGGATGTTCATTCTTCTCGGAGTCGGACTGCTTCAGCGTTTTCATTGGATTTTTTATGTCCTCGGGGCGCTGCTCGTCTACAGTGGGATCCGGCTCGGTTTCGCGGGCCAACACAAAGTCGATCCTTCCAAGAACCCTATCGTGAAGGTCTTGCGACGCCTGATTCCGGTGACGGACGATTATGAGGGCGGCAAGTTTTTCGTTCGCAACTGGCATGGCCAAGTTGGTCTCTACGCCACGCCCCTGCTTGTAGTTCTCGCCGTGATCGAGACGACCGACTTGCTTTTTGCCGTCGATTCCATTCCCGCCGTTCTCGCCATCACTTTGAACGCCTTCATTGTCTACGCGGCGAATGTGTTCGCAATTCTGGGGCTGCGTTCGATATTCTTTGCGGTTTCCGGACTGATGAAAGTCTTCCGTTTTCTAAACACTGGGCTGGCGGTGATTCTGGTGCTGGTGGGGGCGAAGATGATTACGGCAAATTTTTTCAAGGTGCCAACTGTGGCGATGTTGGCTTTCGTGGCCGCGGTTCTGGCAGTTTCGATTGCGGCGTCGGTGTTTGCAGACCCTGGTGAAGCATAAACGAGAAGCCTAATCTGAGCTCATTTTCGTGATATGCTGCGTTGCGCCGCGGAAAGCCGCTTCCCATCGGATTCCGCAACTGGGGACTCGTGAAAGCAGGGGTTAGCCTTCCATTTAACTTTCTCATATTAACAGTCGGCACACTGATTCTTGCCGCCGCGTCCTACGCGGGAACGGAGAATACATTGCATGGCTTCCAGCCGTCGACCGGGTATGCGCCGACGAGTGGAGTAATTTTCGATGGTGCCGGGAATCTCTACGGCACCGCGTATTACGGCGGCAGTACGGCCTGCGAAGGAGTGGGCTGCGGCGTTGTTTTCAAGTTAACGCCTGTCGGAGGTGGCGCCTGGACCTACACCGAAATTTACACGTTCACCGGCGGCGCGGACGGCAGCCATCCCGAGTCAAGTCTAGTGTTCGATGCGGCCGGCAACTTGTATGGTGCTACGGGCGGAGAGTACTTCCGGGGAGAATTTGGCACTGTTTTCAAGTTGTCGCCAAACTCTGACGGCTCCTGGAGTTTTATCCTCATCCACGCATTTGGCGGAGGAATCGACGGCATGGAACCCTATTCGCTGATCATCGATGAAGCCGGTGATCTATACGGAACCACGCTCCGCGGTGGTGCCTCGAATGCAGGGACCGCTTTTTCGCTGACCCCGACCTCGGGCGGAAATTGGAAGGAAATCCTGCTGCATACCTTCACGGGCTGCATGGATGGTGCCTATCCCACCGGCTTGCTTTTGGACTCTAGTGGCAGTCTTTACGGAACCACCCAATTGGGGGGAACTGCCTGTTATCCGGGCGGGGTCGGCGGGGTTTTCAAGCTCACCACACGAACCGGAGGCGGCTGGCAGGCGACCGTGTTGCACCGCTTCAGCGGCGGCGCCGATGGTGGATATCCGGGGAGTTTGACATTTAACTCTGCAGGGGATCTCTATGGAGTCGCTTCCACCGGAGGAAATATTTCCAATTGTCAAAATTATGGCTGCGGTTTGGTATTCCGGCTAACGCAAGGCTCGAACGGTGGTTGGAACGAATCGATTCTGCACAAATTCAACGGCGGCAATGGCCTTAACCCCGAAGCCATCATTTTCAACAGCAGCGGAACCTTGTACGGGACCACCAAGTCGGGCGGTTCGGGCTTCGGCCTGGTGTTTAGCCTGAACCCGAACGGGACGGAAAATATCATTTATCAATTCGGCGAAGGCTCGGACGGCGGAGGTCCCGTCGGACCGCTCATTTTCGACCAGGCCGGGAACCTGTACGGCGGAACTGAGCAAGGCGGCCCCTCCGATTCAGGTGTGGTGTATGAGGTCACGCCGTGAGAGTCAGACTTGGGGGGCGCTTTTCACGCGCCGAACCGCAGCGTCTCTCCCTTGAAAACCGAATGCTTTAGAAACTTTTTGTCGTCGTGGAGAGGATAGTCCGTTCGATAGTGTGCACCACGACTTTCCTCCCGTCCTAAGGCTGCGCGAACCACGAGCAGTCCCGCAAGACGAAGGTTCGCTGCTTCCCATGCGCGACGCGAGTGTGGGCTAGCCACTCTCAGCGCCAACGCCTCGAGCGCCTTAATCGCGCCCGTCATCCCGGCCCGCGTCCGCACAATACCGGCGTCCTTCCACATAATGTCCTGGATTTGGCCGATTAACTCTTCCACTCCGGCATCGACCGGTCCGTTTTGCGAAGCAGCCTTCTTTGGGGGACTCGAAGGCTTGCGGCCGCGCTTCAATTCCTCACGCATCGCTTTACCCGCTCGTGCACCGTATACCAGTCCCTCGAGCAAAGAATTGCTGGCCAACCGGTTCGCGCCGTGGACGCCCGTGGCAGCGGCTTCGCCAGCTGCGTAGAGTCCCGCAAGATTTGTTCTGCCGTTGAGATCGGTGCGCACGCCGCCCATGGAGTAATGCGCCGCTGGGCGGATCGGAATCATGTCCTCGGTGATGTCGACGTTGTATTGCAGGCATGTAGCGTAGATCCGCGGAAACCGCTTCTGGACCTTTTCGGCCTTCAGGTGCGTGAGGTCGAGATAAACGAACGCATCCTTCGCATGGCTGACTTCCATTTCATGCATGATCGCTCGCGCGACCACGTCGCGCGGGGCCAGTTCTCCCAAAGGATGGTACTTGCCCATGAAGCGGTCGAGTTCAATGTTGCGAAGATACGCGCCCTCGCCGCGCAGGGCTTCGGAGAGCAGGAAACGCGGCGCCTTCTTAACGTAGAGAGCCGTGGGATGAAACTGGATGAACTCCATGTCGCTGATCTCAGCGCCGGCGCGGTGCGCCATGGCGACCCCATCGCCGGTGGCAACATCGGGGTTCGTCGTATTGCGATAGAGTTGCCCCATGCCACCTGTGGCCAGCAGCACGGCAGAGCACGCGATGTGCTCAGGCAAGCCTTTGTCGCTGATTAGGGAGACGCCGGCGATCCTGCCGTCATCGGCGACGAGCTCAGTTGTAAATTCGAATTCGCGCACCGAGATATTTTTTAGCGTTTGCGCCCTGGCGTAGAGCGCTCGTAGAATTTCCCGGCCAGTGGAATCGCCCTGGGCGTGAAGTATGCGATTGCGGCTGTGCGCGCCTTCGCGTCCGAAGACTAATTTTGTGCCATTGCGGTCGAACTGGGTTCCCCACGCAATCAGCTCCTCGATGCGCTCCGGTCCCTCTTCAACCAATGTTTTGACCGCATCTGGAGAGCACAAGCCGTCGCCAGCGACCAGGGTGTCCTGCAAGTGCAAGCTGACTTCGTCTTCGTCGCTTAGCGCAGCCGCGATACCGCCTTGCGCATACTGCGTATTTGAATCCGTGACCTCTTTCTTAGCCAGCACCAGCACAGGGCCCGCGCTGGCCAATTCGATGGCGGCGCGCAGGCCGGCCACGCCGGCGCCAATAATCACGAAATCAGTCTCGGCTGGCAGACCTTTCATAGAGGGAAAAATGGTAACACTAACGAGTTATACACCGCCAAACTTACATCTCCCATACGCTATGATAAAGGGCCATGGCGCAAGTCACCATTCACGTCCCGCCGCGGCCTTATCAGGCCCGAATTGAAAACGGACTGTTGGCTCGGGCCGGTTCTTTGCTGGCCGAGTTGCTGCCGCAGGCAAGCAGGATTTTTGTTGTTACGGTGCCACCAGTGCGCCGACGCTGGGGCGCAAAACTGCTGAGTTCGCTAACCGGTGCAGGATTCAAGCCGCAGGTTCTGCAGATTCCTGACGGCGAGCCTTCCAAGAAGCTGGCGACGATTGAAACCATGGCCGAGCGATTGGTTCGCATGGGCGCAGACCGTAAGGCCGTTCTGATCGCGCTGGGCGGAGGCGTGGTCGGCGATGTTACGGGATTGCTGGCTTCGCTTTACATGCGCGGAGTCGATTTCGTGCAGATTCCGACCACCGTTCTTGCGCAAGTGGACGCATCAGTCGGAGGGAAAACTGGCGTGAACCTTGGGGCAGGGAAGAATCTGCTGGGAACGTATCATCATCCGCGCGTGGTGCTGATCGATCCCGAAGTGCTGCGCACGCTTTCCGCTCGCGCCTATCGCGCGGGGTTATACGAGGCGCTTAAATGCGGCATCATCGGCGATCTCGATCTTTTCTTAAGGTTCGAACAGAAGCGAAGCCAGATACTGAAGCGGGAGCCGGCGGAGGTAGAAGGAATCATCGCCCAAAGCGTAAGGCTCAAAGCTGAAATTGTTTCTGCCGACGAGCAGGAGGGTGGCTTGCGACGCGTGCTGAACCTTGGCCACACCATCGGGCATGCGTTGGAGGTGGAAACTGGCTATCGCGGCCTTCTCCATGGCGAGGCGGTAGCGTGGGGGATGATTGCCGCCACCAATATCGCACTTTCGGTGGGACGAACGGACACCGTTACGGCTGGCCGTATCGCCGATGCCGTGCTCAGCCTGGGGAAGTTGCCGGAGGTGAAAGTGAGTGCGAGCAGAATTCTGGCACGTCTTCAGGCGGACAAGAAAACGCAAAACGGCGTGGTCCATTTTGTTCTTCCGCGCGAAATTGGCAAAGTCGAAATCGCCGCTGATGTTCCAGATAAGGTCGTGCTGACTGCTGTCGAAGAATTGCGACGTTTGTCGCACGGCGGCTGGGGGAAGTAGCTGGCACAATCGGTCATCCGCCTCTCGGCCCTATCGTATGTCCAACAGTTCAAAACTCGTGGTTGGCGCCGCTCCGGAAGGCGCGAGTGACACGCAATCCGCAGCTCGTGCCGTTCGCGAGATGTTTACCTCGATCGCTCCGCGCTACGATCTGCTGAATCATGTGCTGTCCTGCAACGTGGATCGTTTCTGGTGGTGGCGCACGGCGCGAACTTTCGCGCATATTCTCCGGCAGGACGATAGTTGCGTTCTGGACCTGTGCTGCGGGACTGGTGACATGACTTTTGCCCTGCAACGTCAGGCGGGAAAGGCTCGCGCACAGATTTGGGGAGCCGATTTTTCTCACGCCATGTTGCAGCGCGCCCGGGTGAAGTCTGTTGCCAAAGAGTCGGGGAAACGCAACGCCTCGATTCCAAGCTGGGTCGAAGCCGATGCGCTGGTTTTACCCTTCCCGGATGAACACTTCAATCTGGTGACATCAGCCTTCGGCTTTCGCAATCTCGCAGACTACGATGCCGGGCTGCGAGAGATCGCGCGCGTTCTGAAGCCCGCAGGCGAGTGCGGCATTCTTGATTTTGCCGAGCCGAAAGGGTGGATTGGCCTCCTCTATCGCCTTTACTTCAAGCAGGTGCTGCCGCGTGTGGGCACTATGGTCTCCGGAGTTCGGGGGCCGTACGCTTATTTACCAAACTCAGTGGAACGTTTTCCCACTCCCGATGAAATGCTGGATCGCATGCGCCGTGCCGGGTTCCGCGAGGTTAGTTGGACTCCCTATACTCTTGGCATCGCGGGATTGTATCGCGGGAAGAAATGAAGGAACGAAGACAGCCCTAGCTTGAGCTGGCGCTCGCGGTTTGTGCAGGGGGTCCCGCAGTTTTGAAGCTGTCGGCGAAGGCGTCGGATATCGTGTAACGCAGCACGTGCTCATACTCGCCGCCGAGGAACTTTCTTAGCCGATCGGTATTCACGATGTACTCGCCGGTCATGTAGGGCAGCGCCTCTGGCGGAATTGCGGAGATCTGGCGCTTCCATAAATATTCCAGGACTAAGCGCATCGCCATTTTTCCCGGGACGCGCACCAGTTTCGCATTTGCCATTTCAATGCAGCGCCCGAAAGTCAGCGGGTCGCCCCGCCCGGCGACGTTCAGGATGGTTAGCCGCTGCGCTTCGGGATCACGATGCAAAATATGCGTGATCAGCCGCGCCATGTCATCCACGTGGATGAACTGAATTTTATTGTCGAGATATTGTGGCCCGCGGGGAAGCATGCAGGGCAGACGCTTGCCTTCCTTGCGCATTTTTTCGGCCCGTGCGCCCTTGCCGTTGGGAGTCCCGCGAAACGCTCCCAGCAGATAATTTTCCACGCTGGCCCCGGCAAAGATATGCGGCCGCAGAACATACACGCTGCAACCCCGCAACGCGGAAGAGCGCTGCTGAACCACTTCATCGCATTGTTTCTTGTGGAGCGCATAAGGCAGCGTGTGTGCGGCCATGGGAGATTCTTCCGTAGCTGCCGACGGTAGATTGGGGCCATAGATCGAGACGCTGCTCGGGAAGATAAATTGCCTGATCCCTACATCGGCCGTGCGATTCGTCTCCGTGATCGCTTCCATCACGCGAGCCGTGCCGGCGACATTGATCTGCCACATGCGCTCAGGATCGAGCACCCCGGAGCGCACGGCATCGATGACGAATGCGAGGTGGACAACAGAAACCGGTTGCGTGTCGCGCAACAGTTCGTAAAGCTTGCGCGTGGAGGATTCCTCGCCCAAATCCAGGCGCTCGAACTGGAGCGGAAGATCGGTTTGGGGTGAACTCATGTCCACCCCAAACACCGAGAAATCCCCCAGCAGCGGGAGCAACCGTGACCCCAGGTTTCCCGCAATGCCGGTGACCACGACAACAGGTTTAGTGCTCGACATCAGTTAGAAGGAGGCGGCTGTTGTGCTGGCGGTTGAGCCGGCGGATTGCCTGCCGGCGGTGCTGACTGCGGCTGCGATGGAGCAGGAGCCATGCGTGGACGCGGCCGTGGCGGCGGCTGCATTCCCGGCCGTCCGCCCATGGGGCCTTGTGGTCCCGGCGGCCCAAAATATGCTTCGTTCGTCTCCACATGATAAGAGTTCGTGTATTTATCCATCGTGTCTTTCATGTGCTGGTTCTTCAGGGTGTTATGAATTTCCTGGCTTACCTGATCCAGGGGCAATACCTCTTTGCTTACGACTTTGTAAACATAGTGCCCGCCGTTGTCGCTGATGACCTGGGAAACCTCACCCACTTTCAGATCGAAAACGGCCACATGGGCGGGAGGCAAGCCGGTGCGTCTCACCTTAGGCAGGTTGATGGTTGGCGAATCCATCTTCATTCCGGCCGCCTCGAAGGCCTCCTTTTGAAGCTTGGCGAAATCCTCGCCGTTTGCCGCACGCTCGCGCAAACTAGCAGCTAGCTTGTCGAGTTCTTGCTGGCCCTGCTCCTGCTTGGCTTTGTCCGCATCTTCCTTCGCTTTCTTTTGTTCATCGGTCATTTTCTCTTCGTCTTCAGCCTTTTCCGCCTCGGCCTGTTTGTTGCGCGGAATGAATAGCCGGTCCAAAGAGAATTGCTCATAGGCTTCCTGATTTTTCTTGTAATAGCCTTCAATCTCGGTCTGCGATACTTTGTCCGCTTCTTCCTGTACCGAACGCTGCAGCTGGGTGGTCAGAATCTGCATCTTCGCGACCCTTAGCGTTTCCTGATAGGCCGGAGTCTTATCCAGGCCTTTCTTTTTCGCCGCCTCGGACATCGCCATGAACCTCGGTAAAGCGGTTGAGAGCTGGCGCTTCAGTTGCGGCGTAATATTCGGGGAAAGCCCGCCGGCGATCTTTTCAAATTCTTTTCGGGTGATCACAGTCTTGCAATCTGCCGATTTCTTGGCAGAGGCGGCTGTCTTGCCGGTGGCTGTTTTCGAAGCTGATGACGTGGGGGTTGACGGACATACGCCGATGATGGTTAGCACTGCCGCATCTTCCGGTACTTCCGCAGGCGGTTTTGGAGCGGTTTCTGTTTCCTTTGGAGCCTGTGCGGGGCTGGGCGCGGTGGACGGGTTTGACGGGGCCGGGGGCGTCGTTGTGGTTCCTGGCTGCGCCTGGCTCCAGGCCATCGCACCCGCCAACAACACACACAGCAGCCAACTCTTACGCATACGAGAATCCTCCAGGATTGGTAGATCGGGAAGTTTTGGAACAACTCGAACCTAGAATCCTAGCATATGGCCGTCTTTCGCTGGAACCTAAGGTAATGGGGTTCAGTAAGGATTTCTTATTTAGCAGATCTTTTTTAGCAGATCTTTCCAACCTGCCTTAACCAAGTCCGCACGCCAGGTCTTTGCCAACGATTCTTTTGGCGCAATTCGAAGTTATCGCCGATAATCCCATCATGTCCGGGACGCCCGCACTTTACTCGCCCAATGCCATGCGTGCGGAGAAGCGCGCCGTGGCGGGTAACTCGGTTATTGCCGCGGTGTTTATTACCGGCGCGAAGATTGCCGTAGGCGTTACCACCGGCAGCCTTGGCATTCTCTCCGAAGCAGCGCATTCCGCCCTGGACTTGATTGCCGCGATGCTCACGTACTTATCGGTTGGCGTTTCCGACAAGCCCGCCGATGCGGATCATCAATATGGCCATGGCAAGGTGGAAAACTTTTCGGCATTCATGGAAACCACCCTCCTGCTGCTTACCTGCATTTGGGTTATCTACGAAGCCGTCATGCGGCTGTTTTTTCGCAGGGTTGAGGTCGAGCCGAGTGCATGGGCGTTCGCTGTGATGCTGATTTCCATGGCCGTCGATTACTGGCGCTCCCGCGCTTTGGGACGCATCGCTACTAAATACGACAGCCAGGCTCTCGAAGCGGACGCCTTGCACTTTTCGACTGACGTGTGGTCGGCAGGTGTGGTGGTTCTCGGCCTGGCCTTAATCCTGGCTGGGCGGGCTTATCGTCTGGACTGGCTTCGCCTGGCCGATCCGATCGCTGCGTTATTCGTAGCCGGCGTGATTGTTTCCGTGAGCTGGCGGCTGGCGAGGCGCACCATCGATGCTTTGCTCGATGCCGCGCCGCAGGGGGTGCGAGGCCAAATTATTGTCGCGGTTTCGAACGTGGATGGCGTGCTCGAAATCGGACGAGTTCGTATCCGCCGCGCGGGGAATCGCTATTTCGCCGATCTTGCCGTCGGTTTCGCCCGGACTGTCACCTTTCAGCGTTCGCAGCAACTCGTGCAGGCAGTGACAACCGCTGTGCGCAGCATTCTTCCCGACGCCGACGTTACCGTTCAATCGTTGCCTCGCGCCCAGGGTTCGGAAAATCTGTTCGATCGTATCCGTGCCGTGGCCGCCCGCCACAACCTCAATGTGCACGACATCACCGTCCAGAACCTTGACGGCGAGTTACAGGTGGAGCAGCACCTGGAACTCCACGAGCAAATGACCCTTAAAAGCGCGCACGATCAAGTCACCGAACTCGAGTCCGACATTCGTCGCGATATTCCTGAGATTTCCGCCATCTTGACCCATATCGAGAGCGAACCTGCCACAATCGAAAAGCCGGAAGCACGGGTGCACGATGCCAATCTCGAACGCAAGCTCAAGGTCGTGGCCAGGCAGTTCCCGGAAATTCTGGACGTTCACGAATTCGTGATCACGCGAGTTCGCGGACGGCTTTACGTTTCGTGCCACTGCACTCTCTCGGACGACCTTTCGCTGTTGCGTGTGCATGACATCCAGACGGAATTGGAAATCCGCTTCAAACAGGCAGCGCCGGAGTTGTTTCGCGTGCTAATTCATCCCGAGCCGAGCACCGATAACCGCCGGTAGAAGTAGAATCTGAGGAAGCCAAGCGATGACGAATGCCCAAGCCACATGGATTGAGAAACAGCGCTTCGACGGAATTTCCGATAGCGGCCACAGTATTGCGGTCGACGGCGATAAGGTGACCGGGAACAGTCCCATGGAACTTGTCCTGATCGGACTCTGTGGCTGCACCGGCTATGACGTGGTTTCAATCCTGCAAAAGAAGCGCGAACTCTTTTCCAGCCTCGAAGTTCGTGCCGAGGCCGAACGCGCTCCGAACCCGCCGTCGGTTTACACGAAGATCAAACTGATCTATCGAATCGGAGGCAAGGTATCGCGCAAGGCCGCAGAAGACGCGGTTCGCCTCTCCAAGGAAAAATATTGTTCCGTTTCCGCGATGCTCGAGAAAACTGCGGCGATCACCACCGAGATCGAATATGTCGACGCGTGATACCTTCTGAACCTATGCCGACGCAAATATTTTTCTTCACCCAGCCCGGATGTATTTCCTGCGACATCGTGCGGATTTTCCTGGAGGCGAAGCAAATTATCTTCGAAGAGCGCGACATGAGCCTGGAGTCCACCTCTCGCGAACTGCTGGAAAAGTATCACAGCCATACTGCGCCCACCGTGGTGGTGCTAACGGCTTCAGGCGCCGAGGTGATTGAAGGCTTCGACCCCGACCGCCTTGACCACCTGCTCCCAGCTGCGTGATGATCGAAGCGAAACTGCCGAAGCGAAAACTGATCGAAGCCGACCTTGAAGCCGAACCCAAACATAAAGGAACAACAATCGCATTCGTTGCGCGGTTATTTGTACATTGCCTCAGCAGCGTTTCTTTGGGGAATCTCAGCGGCGTTGGGGCGGGCGGTTTTCACGGGAAGATTTGTGCTGAGTTCGGCAGCGCTTCGCCCCATCGATCCGCTTATTTTGTCGCAGGCGCGCGCGACATTCTCTTTGCTGGTTCTGTTTCCCGCGCTTGCGTTCGCGCGGGGCTGGCAGCGGATCAAGCTCCCCGCACGCGATTTGGCTCATTGCTTCCTGCTGGGTACTCTTGGCGTGGCAGTATCGAATTATTTCTATTACGTGGCCATTGAACGGACGAGTGTCGCCATCGCCATCATCGTGCAATACACGGCGCCGGTCTGGGTTCTGATCTATGTGGTCGCCCGCGGCCAGCAAAAGTTAACGGCTCAACGAATACTGGCCGTAGCCCTGGCGGTGGTCGGGATCGCGCTGGTCATCGACATCCTGCGTGTCCGCTCCGGCTCCGCGCTCCACCTTGATCTTTATGGCATTCTCGCGGCGCTGCTGGCTTCGTTCTCGTTTGCCTTTTATAACGTGAGCGGGCACCGAATTCTGGCGCGTTATGACCGCTGGCGTGTGCTCGTCTGGACGCTTGCCTCCGCCGCGGCATTTTGGCTCATCGTTAATCCGCCGTGGAAGGTCGCACAAGCGCACTACGTGGCGGCGCAGTGGCTGTTCCTGTTCGTTTTCTCCATGATTTCGGTTCTCGGGGCTTTCTCGTTATATTTCCTGGGTCTGCAACATCTCGAGCCTTCCCGCGCCATCATCACGAGTTGCCTGGAGCCAGTATTCTCGATTGTGTTGGCTGCCCTGCTGTTGGGGGAAGTGCTGCGTCCGATACAAACCTTGGGGATTATCTTTGTGTTAGCGGCCATTGTGATTGTGCAGCGTTCGGATCGGGCTGTGGCTGAGGGTACGGTCGTGGTCGAACCCATCGACTGACAGAACCGCCCGGAGTTGATTTCATTTAGACTGGGCGTGGAGCATAACAGTCTGATGACGTCGGAATCCAATCGAACACATGGCGGCGCGGGTCGAGCGAATCAGGTTCAGGTGGCAGAGCCTTCGTTCGCCGAGCGGACGCGTACCCTAGTACACCTTGGCCGCATCGGAAGCTTTTCCACGCTCTCACGAAAACAGCCTGGTTTTCCGTTCGGATCGGTGATGCCCTATGGCCTCGACGAACGCGGGCGGCCAATCTTTCTGATCAGCACAATGGCCATGCACACGCAGAATCTGCAGCCGAATCCCCATGCGAGCCTGCTGGTGACGCAACCCGATGGAGACGGCGATCCACTCGGCGCGTCGCGCGTGACCCTCGTGGGAAACGTGACTCCCGTGGCGCAACCTGATCTTGCGGATGCGCGGAAGCTCTATTTGGAGCGCTACGCCAACAGCAAATACTGGGTCGACTATGACGATTTTTCGTTCTACCGCATGGATGTAGTGGACGTTTACTATGTGGGAGGATTTGGCGTGATGGGGTGGGTGCAGGCATCTGAGTACGACCAGGCGAAGCCCGATCCTCTCGCGGACGTTGCGACCGGCATTATTGAGCACATGAATGCCGACCACAAAGATGCGCTCGTACTGCTGGCGCGAACGGCAGCGGGAATGGAAGCTGAAGAAGCCACGATGACTTCTGTAGATCGATTAGGCCTCCAGGTGCGCCTGAAAACGTCTGAGGGCATGCGCGGGGCCCGCATTGGATTTTTGAGGGAAGTGACTACCGCAATCGAGGCTCGAAAGGTTCTTGTGGAGATGGTGCAAAAGGCGCGGCAGATGGCGGAAACGCCCATCCGGCTCTAAGGAATCAACCTCTAACTAATCAGCTGGAAACAAGAATGCCCGAAATCTTCTCAGATTTCGGGCATTTTTACTCAGAGAGTGGTTAGACGGGCTGGACGTTCTCAGCTTGCCAGCCTTTGGGGCCCTTGGTCACGTCGAACTGCACGGTTTGGCCTTCCTGCAGGCTGCGGAAGCCGCTTGCCTGAATCGCCGAGAAATGCACGAAAACGTCATCGCCATTCTGACGGCTGATGAAACCATAGCCTTTGGCGTCGTTAAACCACTTCACTGTTCCTTGTTCTGCCATTGATAGTCCTATTCTTGTTGCTTGAAATGTGCTGAGGAAGATTCGCTGCGTGTGACGGGGTGACGCTGGTTGGCGGTACCGACCTTCAAATGCTTGTGAGTCAAACCTAGCTGAAAGTGATTATACACCACAAATCTCGCAGAATGCTGATTTTTTAGCGAATTTGGCGGTTTAGTGGGACAATACGTTGCCATGCTTAAGCCGCGCACACTGCTGCTCCCCATCTTCCTCTCGGGATTACTTCTTACAACTCCCACAGCCAGGGCATTGCAAGCGTTTCGATATACCGTAGTGAGCAATGGCCAAAAAGCTGGGAGCGAGGTGGACACGTTTGCCTCGGAGGGTCAAGTCGATTGCACCTTCGAATTCAACGATCGCGGACGCGGGCCGAAGGTTGCCGCACATTACGTAATCGGATCGGATGGAACCCCGGCTCGCGTTGATATCACCGGAAATGATTATCTGAAGGCTCCCGTCGACGAGCACTTTTCGGTGGAAAGCGGTATGGGACATTGGAAGAGTACCTCGGAGGACGGACGGGCTCCCGCTCCTGGTTTCTACGTGAGCAACAACGGCTGCTCCATCGAGTTCGCAATGCTCGTCGGCGCGTTGCTGAAAACGAAAGATGCATCGGTCAAGCTCTTTCCTGGGGGTGAAGCTCGGCTGGAACGCATGACGGACGTTACTGTCGAGAGCCACGGTCAAAAGATCCATGTGACCGAGTTCGCCGTCACCGGACTTTCCTTCGAGCCGCAGACGGTTTGGCTCGACGACGAACAGCACTTTTTCGGCACTCCGGGGAAATGGTTCGCGATTCTGCGCGAGGGGTGGGAAGACACCAACGACAAGCTCTACGCCCTGGATCGTAAGGCCGTCGACGACCGCTATGCACGCCTTGCGCGGGAACTGGGGCAGCATCCGAATCATCCAATTGCGATCGAACATGTCCGGCTATTCGATTCGGAGCAGGCCACAACGCGGGACGATCAGACGATTGTCATTCAAGGCGAGCGCATCGCATGGACAGGACCTTCGGCGGCTGCGAGTGTGCCGAAAGATGCCGAGATCATCGATGGCCGCGGCAAGACGCTCCTACCCGGCCTCTTCGACATGCACGCTCACCTGCAGGCCTTGGATGGAATCCTGAACATTGCTAGCGGCGTGACTTCCGCGCGCGATATGGGCAATGACATCGGCGAGCTACGCCATCTGCAGGAGCAATGGGACAGCGGAGCGGCGATTGGGCCGCATGTTTGGAAATCTGGCTTTATCGATGGGCATGGCCCATTCCAGGCTCCGACCGGCCTATACGCCGATACCGAAGCCGAAGCAGTCAGTGACGTGAACCGGTACGCTGACCTCGGATATGTGCAAATCAAACTGTACAGCTCGCTGAACCCTGACTTTGTTCCGGCAATCGTCCGGACCGCGCACGGGCGCGGCTTACGCGTGAGCGGACACATTCCCAATGGCATAACCGCCAGCAAGTTTGTGGAGGATGGCGCCGACGAAATTCAGCATATCAATTTTATTTTCCTGAATTTCTTCGCCGATAAGGTGAAGGACACGCGCACTCCCGAGCGCTTCACAGCCGTCGGTGACAATGCGGCGAAGCTCGACTTGCAATCCAAGCAAGTCAATGACTTCATCGCATTGCTTCTTGAGCATCACACGACCGTGGACGTGACTTTGGCCACCTTTGAGGGCATGTTCACCGGACGGCCCGGAAAAGTATCGCCGGATTTCGCTCCGGTGCTGGATCGATTGCCGGCGCAGGTTCAACGAGGGGCTTACACCGGAGGGCTTCCCGTCACGGCGGAGAACGATCAGCTCTACAAAGATTCTTATCGAGCGATGTTGGCCATGACGAAACGAATGTACGATGCGGGTATCCCAATCCTCGCCGGAACGGATGCCACTGCCGGTATCATGCTGCATCGCGAATTGGAACTCGAGGTGGAGGCGGGAATTCCGCCGGCAAAAGCCCTGCAGATCGCGACTTTCAACGCTGCACGTCTTTTGAGGCAGGACAAAGGGCTGGGATCGATTGCGGCGGGGAAGCGGGCGGATTTTGTTTTGGTGGAAGGAAATCCTGCTGAACATATTAGCGACATTCGCCGTTGCCGGCTGGTTATGAAGAGCGGAGTGCTCTACAAGAGCGCGGACGTTTATGCCGCTGCGGGTATAAAAGCAGCGGAATAATTGCGCTGTCGGTGACGCACTTCCTGTGGTTGAAGTATTCTCGATTGCGTTACCTGATGTTCATGTTGGCCTTTAAGGTTTTCGTTGCGCCCGAGCCATGCCTGAGAAACTAAGCCATACCAGCCGACGCTCGTTCCTCAAATCGACAGCGATCGGAAGCACTCTTGCGACATTAACTCCGTTGTATCCCGCTCTGGGCGCGGCGCGAGAACTTAGCCCCGGTTTGCCTGCAGAAGGCGTCAAGCCTTTCGAACTGGATGAAATCACCATCCCAGAACTGCAGGAGGGAATGAAGTCCGGAAAATTCACCGCCCGCTCGTTGGTGGAGAAATACTCATCTCGCATCGATGAGATCGATAAGCATGGCCCATCTCTAAATAGCATTATCGAAATGAATCCCGACGCTCTAGCAATTGCAGATGAGCTGGATCGGGAGGAGCGGGCGAAGGGACCGCGGAGTCCGCTCCATGGCATTCCCGTGCTGATCAAAGACAACATCGATACGGCGGACAAGATGATGACGACCGCCGGATCATTAGCTCTGCTCGGTTCCAGGCCGGCCAAGGATTCTTTCGTCGCTCAGCGGTTGCGTGCGGCCGGCGCCGTTATCCTGGGCAAGACCAATCTGAGCGAATGGGCCAACATTCGCTCCAGTCACTCGACCAGCGGTTGGAGCGGTCGCGGCGGGCTCACCAAAAATCCCTATGCGTTGGATCGAAATCCCTGCGGGTCAAGCTCGGGCTCAGGCGCGGCGGTGTCGGCGAATCTGTGCGCCGCAGGTATCGGAACCGAAACCGATGGATCGATCGTCTGCCCGTCGTCTTCGAACGGCATTGCAGGCATCAAGCCCACCGTGGGTCTGGTCAGCCGGGCCGGGATCATCCCGATTTCTCACGGTCAGGACGGGGCGGGCCCGATGTGTCGGACGGTGCGGGATGCCGCCATTTTGCTGGGCGCGCTCACGGGAGTTGATCCAGCGGACGCCGCGACCGCCGGCAGCCAAGGCAAAGCTTTCACGGACTATACGAAATTCTGCGACCCCAACGGCCTAAAAGGGGCCCGCATCGGTGTGGCCAGGAAATACTTCGGGTTTAACGATGCCGTCGATGCCCTGATGGAGCAGTCACTGGATGCCATGAAAAAACAGGGGGCCACGATTGTCGACCCGGCGGAGATCGAAACCCTGGGTAAGTTCGATGAAACCGAGTTATTGGTCTTCATGTACGAACTTAAGGCGGATTTAAATGCGTATTTGGCCAATCTGGGCCCGAATGCGCCAGTAAAAACACTGAAGGACATAATTGAATTCAACGATCGAAACCGGCAGAAGGAGATGCCCTACTTCGGCCAGGATCTGTTCATAAAAGCCGAGGCTAAGGGTCCTTTGACGGAGAAACCGTACCTCGATGCGCTGGAGAAAAACCGCCAACTCGCCCGCATCGACGGCATAGACGCAACCATGGATAAGTACCGTCTCGATGCCATTGTCGCTCCCACCGGCGGCCCTGCGTGGCTTACGGACCTGGTCAATGGCGATCACGTGGCGGGAGGAAGTTCTAACTCTGCGGCCGTCGCGGGCTACCCCAACATCAACGTCACCACCGGATTCATCTCAGGTCTTCCGGTCGGCATCTCGTTTTTCGGGCGTGCCTGGAGTGAACCTACTCTGATCCGCCTGGCGTACGCTTTCGAACAAACCACCAGAGCCCGCCAAGCGCCGCGCTTTCTGCCCACCATTGGCGACGGCCAAAACCGGGGGTAGCCATTATTTTCCAGTTTGGGGTTAGTTCCCAATAAGCGCACTTAGTTGACTTCAAGTCATTCATAAGTTATCTGCCGATTTGGAGGGTCGTGTTAGCCTTAGTTACAAGGGGGTGTCAATGATGATGAACAAAGTTGTAACCTCCCTACAACAGGAGTACTCCCGTCTCCAAAAGGAGATTGGAAGGGTAGGGAAAGCACTAGATGCTCTCGGTCATAGTGGTGGGAAGCTCAAAAGGACTGGTCGTACCTTGAGCAAAGACGCCCGCCGACGTATAGCCGAGGCTCAAAGACTACGCTGGGCGAAGGTCCGCAAGGCCGCCGCCAAGGTAGAGAAGTCGTAAGTTGCACCCTGCTTTCGCAAGCACCGCAGCCGGCCTCGTTCGTAAGTTCGTTCCTCGGACGAGGCCACGCTTCGGATACAAATTTTAGCTAGGTCCAGCGGAACCACCTCAGCGCCAGCACGAACGAAATCCCACCCCAGAGAAAAAGAACAAGCAGCCTCGGCCACTGATGCGTTAATGGTGTGCCTTCCAGAATGCTGGCTCGCAATGCGTCATTCAGGGCCGTCAGCGGGAGCGCCTTGATGGCGGGCTGAATCACAGCCGGAAAGCGCTCGTAAGAGAAGAACACCCCAGAAAAAATCCACATGGGCATCATTACAAGGTTCATCAGTCCGCTTACACTCTCAATCTTTTGTGCGCGGCTGGCGGTAAATAATCCGATGCCGCCAAACGCGATAGCCCCGGCCGCACCCAAGAACAGGATTGCCGCCACGGAGCCTGACACCCTCATGCGAAAAACAAGCACGCCGAGCGTAAGAAGCAAGCCGACCTCGATGAGCATCAGCACCAGCCGGCTCGACAGGAGCGCGAGAAGAAAATCCCCACGCCGCATGGGCGTGCCCACGAAACGCTTCAGGAGTTTGCGTTGCCGCATGTCGACGAGGGCGAACCCGATGCCCCACATTCCGGAGTTCATCAGGTTCATGCCCAGCAAACCGGGAATCAGGAAATCGATATATCGGGAGCCAGGCTCGGAGGAAACTGCCGTGCTCGTCGCCACCACATCCTTACGTCCTGCCGCTTTTTGCAGGGCATCATCAGCTAAGGCCTTCGCAACCACACTCTCCGGCCGCGCCGGATCGTAGAGATACTTCCATCCGCCGCCATCGGGCTCGATGACGAGATCGTATTTTCCCAACCGAAATCCTTGTCGAGCGGCCTGATCGTCCTGCAGGGAAATCTTGAATGAAGCCCGTTGCGGAGAGCTTTGCAGCAATTCCTGTACTCGCTGTGCTCCCGGCCCCTGAACGATTGCCAGCGAGGATGCATCGGCCGGCTTGTTGCGAAAGGCAATTCCCAGTCCAGCCGCCAGCAGTAGCGGAAACACGAATACCCAGAAAACAACCTCCGGCTCGCGCTTGAGCTCCAGCATGCGCGCCTTCAGGAGATGAAGATATCCCGACCATCGCCCGTTGCGTTTCGGCGGCCTGGGTTTTGACTTTAGCTTCTCGGCAACCGCGATTGGTTCGGCAACACTCATGCGTAGGCTCTTAGCGCGCCTCCGGCTTCCATCGGTTCAGGAATTCGAGAAGTACCTCGGGAGTAAGCGCCCGCGCGTCCTCGAACTCGCCATTTTTCTGGCTGACGACCACCTTGCCGTCGCTTTCTATTATCGCCAATGCCGGAACACCACTGTCGAGCGGGACGTCGTATTGTTTTGCCACGTCGGCATTCTTTGTGCCGTCGGGGCCAATGTCCACATGCACGATCTCATAGCCGCGCACGGCGGGCTGAAAGTCCGGGCGATGGAGCGCAAGATCGAGCACATGGCAGTCGTAGCACCAGTTCGCTCCAAAAATCAGCAGCACGCGCCGGTGCTGGGCGGCGGCTTTCTCTTCAGCTTCCTTAATTTCTGTTCGCGCGTCTTTGTCCGCCGGATAGATGTCCTTGTTCATGTCGGACGGCTGTTGCAGATGCGGGGAGTCGGTGCGCTCCACGTTAAACACATGCCACTGCTCTCCGTCTTTTCGCCATGCCTGTGCATTTGTGATATCGATGGTGCGGCCGTCGGCAGTCTGAACTGTGGCTTTGAAAATGACACTCTTGCCGTAGGTCCGCTCCCTCAAGCGGACAATCTCCACCTTCATGGTTTTCGCTTTCAGGCCTAGCCAGAAATTAATATCTTCCCCGCCTCCGGTTTTTGTCCCGTTCGCTTGTACCTGCGCTGGCGGATCGATGCTGTAGAGAGCTTTCAGCCCAATTGAGTCTCCCTCAAGCACCGCAACTTTCCATTGGTCGAGCGGCGGAAAGCCTGTGGTTGCGTCAGAGGCGGAAGTCTGCGCCGTGGCGTCGCCCGCGACGGCAAGGGCAGCCGTGATGATAAGAACAGCCAGATACCGAGAATATCTCTTCATTATCGAGATCCCTAAGTTATTCTTCCCGCAAGTGCCTACCGGTAAGCCGAACAAACACATCTTCCAGACTGGCCTGGCGCGTGGTCAGATGCTGAAGCTGGTTCTGCTGCTTTGCGAGCGCGTCGAGGAGCGCGGGAATCGCCAAATGTGGCTCCCTCACGGTGAGCGCGATCATTCCGTCATCTTCACGCACGGATTCCACGCTGGGCAGAGCCCGCCACATGTCCAGCGCCGCGCCGTCGGAATTTCGGTTGATCGCAAACTCGACAACATGATGTCCGCCCAATCTTTCGATCAACTCCGCAGGCGAACCTTCTGCAATAATTTGGCCTTGATCAACAATCGCCAGCCGGTCGCACAGGCGTTCCGCTTCGTCCATGTAATGCGTAGTCAGCAGCACGGTCCCGCCGGCGCGCTGAAATTCGCGAATGATGTCCCACAATTGGCGTCGGCTTTGGGGATCGAGGCCGGTCGTCGGCTCATCGAGAAAAAGAATCTTCGGATTGCAGACCAGTGCAGTTGCGACCGCCAAACGCTGCCGTTGGCCCCCGGAGAGTTTGCCGACCCAGGCATCGGCTTTTTCCATGAGCTGCAGCTCTTCGAGGACTTCATCGCAGGAGCGCGGCTCGCGGTAGAAGCTGGCGAATAGTTCAATGGTTTCGCGAACGCTAAGCTTTTCTGAAAGCCGGGTCTCCTGCAGCGAAATCCCTAGCCACTCCCGCATTTCGCGTGCGTTCTCGCGCCAGGAGTGGCCGAGAATTGAAACCTCGCCGGAAGTCGGTTCCAGCAGCCCTTCGAGAATTTCGATGGTCGTAGTTTTGCCGGCTCCGTTTGGGCCCAGCAACCCGAAGCATTCACCCGTGTGAATCTCAATGTTCAGCCCGCGCACGGCTTCGACTTTGCCGTCGTAGGTCTTGCGCAGATCGCGGCATTGGATGGCAACGGGCATTAGCCGATTCTACCGGATGGCCGTCCTGGGATCGCTCGACCGCTGGACCGTGGGCGGTTTTGATAAGCTTCTAACATGCAAGTGTTCCTCGCTTACATTGCGCCGCTTCTGCTTTTGTTGTTCTTTCTGGCGGGGCTAGTGGCGCAACTTGCCGTGGATGCCCACCATTGGATGCCCCGTAGTTGGTGGCCACGCTATGGGCTCAAGAAAAAGTGAGTGCCTCAAACAGGCCACAGCTAAATCCTCTACAGGATTGAAGCCTCTAAATGATCGGTTCATCTTGATTGAATGCGGGTGGGGTATTTGCACGCGCCTCTGTCGTGCTCCTCCGAGGTTAGTGAACTGGAGTACGCTATCGCGTGCCGACAACTTCCCCCGGACCGCCGGGGGGCTGGGGTAAATCGGGCGGCGGCATCGGCACGGGAGGGGCGGCACCGTTGGCCGGCTTCGGAACGTCTTCCTGATCTTCTCCGGGACGCCTTAGGCTCGGCGCTTTCGAGGGACGCTCCTCGGGCTGTGACTTCGCCTCTTTGTTTTTGTCCTGATCGAGAAATACTTCTCTTTGCGTGCGCACGATCTTTTCGCCGTTTACCTTGATCGTTTCAACGCGAACCACCTCATCGCCCACGAAGCGCACGAAATCCACATCGTCCGGAGACTCGCCGTAAATCCACTCTTCATACATCGTTTCGCCGTCGTGCTCGCGCACTTTCTTGGGCGGCTTACCCTTGGCGTGCAGAACCATCTCCTGGTTCATGCCTACCAGTGCGCGATGCGCCTGGATAGCCTCCTTCGCCTTCGGTGGGACCGTATCCAGATAGGCTTGTTCTTTGTTCCGAGCATTGAAATCGAATACTGGATAGAGCAGGGTGCGGAGCTGCGCCGGCGTCATCTCGGGAACATATTTATCGAAGTAGAGATCAACATAAGAACCATGTGGGTTGGTCTGTGGCGAGTCGGGACCCGTGGTCAGAGGACCATTGGCTCCCGCAACCTGCACGCGCTCGTACCATTTCTGCCGGTGCACCGGGCCGCCGTTAATTTCGAAATGAATGTGGTCGTTTTTAATTTGCACGTACGAAATGTGCGCAGGGTCGCCGGGCTTGAGCGACGGCCCCCACAAATTGAGCGTCTGCTGCAGTTCTTCGCCGTTTGGGGAGAGTACACCGTTTCTCAGGATCAGACCTTTGGTTCCCATAGGAAAGGCAGTGCGAGCGTAGACGATTTGAGTTTCGAAAT
>Ga0116135_1000023_pt1 | contig 66482 bp, 56 predicted proteins | sample June2015DPH_20_1_FD_89738 | JGI IMG/M metagenome (GOLD analysis project Ga0116135, IMG submission 89738) | Peatland microbial communities from SPRUCE experiment site at the Marcell Experimental Forest, Minnesota, USA - June2015DPH_20_10 | ecosystem: Environmental > Terrestrial > Soil > Wetlands... | reverse complement strand
GGTCGCAGGGCGAGCAGGTCCTGTTCGCGAGTCGTGGCCCGCGTGAGGATCGCGTCCCAGCGGCCCCTTCGGGGGTCGTTTTTCGCGAGTACGGCGAGTTCGTTACGAGCCAGCCCCTGGACCCACCGGCCGCGCAAAATGGCGTACAGCTCGGAGACCGACAGGGAGCCGACGGCGAGCAGGTTGACCTGTCGTCGGTCGCCTGCGCGTAGCGCGATGCGACGCAAACGGCCGTGGGCACCTCCGAGATTGGTGCGCGCGTCGCACGCCTCGAGGGTCTCGCCATCATGGGTGAAGGCAATGTCGAAAGCCGTGGGGGCCAGCAGTGGGTACGGTTTGCGCTCGTAGGTCACCAGCTCGAAGCCGGCGTCGCGCAGATCCACAAGCTGGTCGGGAAACGCTCCGCCACGGTCGAAGGCCAGCACGATGCGCGGCTCGGGGCCCAACATGTCTCGCAAGAGCTTGGCCACCGACGACAGCCATGTCGTGAGCGAGCCGTTGGCGACGTCCGACACGCGCAGCACGGGATTGCCGGCCTCGTCGTGCACGTAGACATCGGTGACGCGCGGGGCGCACGCGCTTATCCTGCATGCGCCAGCCCTTGCGGATCGTCTCCTTGCCCGTGTACGGCCGCAGGTGATTGTCGATGTAGAAGACCACGACGTCGCGCTCCGTTTCGACGTGGGCCTGGTGCACGTAACGACGGGCCATCGCCAGATGCAAACGGGCCGCGCGCTGATCGCGCGCGAAGGCTCCCAGTACACGACGCACCCACGTCGCCGATGGCGCGCGGTTCGCTCGTACCAGCGCACGCCCGCTCGCCGTCATCAATCGGCGCACTCCCTCGACACATCCCTCCCCGAGCGCGAGCGCGCAGGCAAAGGCGTCGAGCGCGATGCGAAGCGGACCACGCATCTTGGCGTCGGCGCAGCACTCACCGGCGGCGTCGTACAAGCCTACGCGGTGGAGCATTGCAAGCAGCAGCCACGTACCCACCTGTTGCACCCATTGCGCCGACCTCACCGGTTGCGCGCGCAGCGTCGACGACACTCCCTGCTTCTCGGTCGGTGCGTCGTTCGTGCTCGGCTCCACCACGGGCACGTCCACGGCAACGTCCACGGGCTCAGTCTCGGCGACGCATGGCGGGTCCAGGACCGTCTGCGTGGGCGCTTCGCTTGCCGCGTCTTCGGCGACCGGGCTTGGGCTCTGTCTTGCGTCCCATTCCTTCTTCACCCGCCCCAGCGTGGCCCGCGAAACCCTCCGGCCGATCTGTGAGGTGGACCCCATGGTTCGGACCACGGATGGTGGCGGCCGACTGGGGCAACAAGCTGCCCGGTCTCGTCGCTCGTCTCGCCGGGATCTTGCACGTCGGCGAACACGCCGAGAGCGCCGTCGGGGTACCCATCGAGATCGGATCGGTGGAACGGGCGCTCGCCATCGGTCGGTACGCCATCGAGCACGCGCAGATGGCCTTCGGTGTGATGGGAGCCGATCCGGTGACGACTCTCGCCAAGCACATTTGGGCATGGTGCCGGCGCTCGGACGCCGGGGCCATCACGCGCCACACGATGCACCGCGCCCTGCAAGGCCGCGTTCAGCGTGCGACCGATCTGGATGCCGCCTTTGCCGTACTCGTGGAGCGCTCTCTCTTGCGGGAGACGCACGACGTCCGGCTACGTCGCCCCGGTCGCCCTTCCGCTCCCCATTTCGAAATCAACCCCCGCGCGAGGCAGTGACGCCCATGAGCGACCTATTTTCGTCATTTTCGTCAATCGATTCGGGGTGGCCGATTTTGGACCCCGGGGCATTTCGCCACGGCCCAAGGACCCGAAGTCAACCCGTTGAAGAGGCCGCGGCGAAGACGCGCCGAGTTCTGTCATTTTCGTCAATCGATTTGGGGTGTCCGATTTTTCATTTTGGGTGGGTGCGGTGGTTGGCCGGTGACGGTCCGCGGAATCGGGGGACATCATGAAAGTGACGATCGAGCTTTCGCACGACAGTGTCGCCGCCCTCGCGGACGCCCTAGCCGCGCGCTTGAAGGGCGTCCCAAGGGCTGCCGAGACGCCGGTCTCCGAAGGCTTCGTGTCTCGTTCCGAAGCGGCTCGGATAGGCATCGAGCGCAAGGTCTTGCTTCGGGCCGAGCGGGCAGGGCGGCTCCAGGCGTTCAGACCGGGCCGGGTCGTCATGTATCGGCGCCGCGATGTGCAGGCTCTGGTCGAATCCCACCCGGTCTGTCTCGTGCCCGAAGAGGCCGCCAGCGTAGCGCGCGAGGGTTTGCCCACCGACGGCTTCGAGAGCGCGCTGCAGCATGCCGAGAGGAGGGGTCATGGCGGATGAAGATCGCGACTGGAAGTCGGACGGACCGATCCATGGATCCACCGAAGCAAGCCAGCAGCTCGACGACCGGACGGTTCGCGTGTCCGTGGTGTCGCTCCCGATCGCGGGCGCGGAGCTCGATCGGGCATTGGGCCGCCCCGATGGATTCGCGCACCCCGCCGCGAATGGGCATCGCGCGGTGGCGGCGACCGCGACCGTGCGCGAAGACTCACCGGTGCGCCGTGGACGCGGGGCCGAAGAGAGCTTCGTCCACCCAGGGCGGGGCCTGCTCGACCGGGTGTCTTGGCGTGCGCGGGGGGTGGACGATGGCTCGTGAGCATAGAGGGACCGTCAAATACGACGCCAAGAGGGGTTGCTACCGCGTGCGGCTGACGCTGAACGATGGCTCGCGTGCGGGGCGATGATCCGCTGAAGATCATGCAACGTGCTGGCCATTCCGATTTCGAGACGACCAAGATTTACCTGCGCGAGGCCGAGAACCTGACGCGCGGTTTCGGCGAGGTGTTCCCGCCGTTGCCGCAGGCACTGCTGCAACCGTCCGAACCGATGGGACCTCACTCGGGATCGGATGGCCCGGATCTCGCCCATGGCAACGGGGCACGTCAGGACGGGCTTCTGCCGGATCGTAGGTCGCCGAAATCGTGGTGAAATCCCAATGCGTGAGTCGACCCATGGCACGGGCGGACGAAGGACGGTGACTTCTTCGTCGAGAATCCGCGTCCTCTGCCGACGTAGGCTTCCGCATCGCGCGGTTCATCGAAACCGGTCGCGATGAACCGGCCGGCGCGCGCATTCAAGCGGGATCGCGTGCGGACTCAGGCGTTGGGGCGGGTCGTCCGCGTCTGCGGGCGGATTGAGATGGTTGCGTTACGTTAGCGAGGGCGGTGGGCAATCCGCCAAGGACCGCGGTTCACGCTCTTCACGGAAAGCACGGAGAGGCGATGGCCAAAGATCGCATCGGCACGATCCAGTACGACTCAGGCAAGGGCTGCTACCGCGTGCGCCTGACGCTTAACGATGGAGCGCGGCCGTGGGTGAACCTGACGCCGACGGCGCGTTCTCCGAAGGCTGAAGCCAGGGCGCGCGAGGTCGCCGCCGAGCGCTCGCAGATCGCGCGGAAAAAGGGTCTGCGCGCCGAGGACTTCGGCATGAAGCCCCGCTCGGCACCGAACCAAGCCGACCCCACGCCACCCGAGGAAACCGTCACCGAGTACGCCAAGCGGTGGTGCGATTGGCGGGAGGGCAGGGGATTGGGGTGTGCGAAGGACGATCGCACGACTCTTCGTCGGCACGTGCTTCCGATCGTGGGGTCAATCCCGATCCGGAGCGTCGGTCGCGACGACCTCAAGCACCTCGTGATGGCGCTCGACGCCAAGGCCGTGCACGGTGAGACGGTGGACGAGCAGGGCCATCGTCGGCCGTTCGGTTGGAAGTCCGCGTGCAACGCGTGGACCGTGGTTCGGGCCCTATTCCGCGACGCGCATAGCGCCAAGGACGTCCGGTTGTGCATCCGCGAAGACAACCCGGCCGAGGGTGTGGTGGGCCCTGACGTCGGTGCGAGAAAAGCCAAGCAGTACCTTTGGCCGAGCGAACTCGAACGCGTCGTCGGGTGTGCCGACGTGCCGTTGCGCTGGCGTCGCCTTTTTGCTCTCGCCGTCTACACGTACATGCGTGCGGGCGAGATCGACGCGCTGCAATGGTCCGACGTCGATCTCGAACACGGGATCATCCACATTCACCGATCGCGCGACGCTCGTCGGGGCAAAGGCATCAAGCCCACCAAGAGTTCCGCGGCCCGACGCGTCCCGATCGAGCCGGCACTTTTGCCGATGCTCAAGGCGATGCACGACGAGTCGGAAGGGCAGGTCCGAGTGATGCGTCTGCCGGGCGACGGCGGGCCGCGCAAACTCCGCATGTACCTCACGCGGGCAGGGGTTAACCGCGCGGATTTATTCATCACGGACGCGACGCGAAAGGCGATGACGTTTCACGATCTACGAGCGACCGGAATCACATGGTGCGCCGTGCGCGGCGACGAGCCGCTCAAGATCATGCAGCGCGCCGGCCACGCGGATTTCGCGACGACGCAGATCTACTTAAGAGAGGCGGAAAACCTCACTCACGGCTTCGGCCAAGTGTTTCCGGAACTGCCAAATAACCTGGTCGAATCGTCCCAGGAATCGTCCCAAAGTGGGTCATTTTTGACGAAGTCGATGATATCATTCAACAAAGTATGTGGCCCCTCCGGGGCTCGAACCCGGATGCCCGTACGGGCTGCGGATTTTAAATCCGCTGCGTATGCCGATTCCGCCAAGGGGCCTCGTGAATGACCTTCGACTCTAGCGCGAATGTCTCGGTCGTTGCTTTCCGGGTCGTTGCGAGCGCCATGGAGATAGGCTGAACCGCGTGAGCCCGTCGCTTTACGGCGCGCGTGTTGCGCTGCTCGAATCGCGCAGGCAGAGCGAGCTTGCCTCCCTCGTTCGGCGTCACGGCGGCGAGCCGATTTGCGTACCGGCGATGCGAGAGGTCGAGCGCGATTGCGCTTCTGAGATTGAATCGGCGATCGACGCCGCGTCGCGCGGCGGTGCGCTGATCGTTCTGGCGACCGGCGCCGGCCTCGACCGATGGCTTTCGATGGCAGGCGCTCTGGGGCGGGCCGCAGAACTGCACGCCGCCTTCGCGCGGTCGACGGTGGTGTGTCGTGGCCCCAAGCCGATCGCGGTGCTCAAGCGAGAGGGGCTCACGGCACAACTCCGAGCGTCGCCGCCACACACCACGTCCGAACTATTGGCCACGCTGGACAGTATCGACGTGCGCAATCGCGACGTGGTGTTCATTCACGATGGCGGCGGGAGCCGAACCGTTCCCGAAGCGCTCGCGCGGCGCGGCGCACGTGTCGTTGAAGCGCAACCGTACGCGTGGGCGTTGCCGGACGATACGGAGCCGTTGCGCGCGCTAGTCCGATCGATCGTTGCCGGGGGCATCGACGTGGTCGCCTTCACGACACAGATTCAGGCAAAACACCTCTTCGACGTAGCCCAATCGATTGGGTTAGCCTCCTCGTTGGGCGAGGCGTTGCGCGGGCGAGTCGTCGTTGCCGCAGTAGGGCCTACGTGCGCGGAAGCTCTCGAGCATCTCGGGGTCCCGGCCCATGTGATTCCGAGGCAGTCGAAGATGGGCGCGCTCGTTCTGGCCGTCGCGAGCATCATGGCGTCGCGCTTCGGCCCGGCTTCGCCCGCAAGGGCTTGAGGATCCGGGGCGCGCCCGAAGCCACGTGGGCAGGCGGCGGCCGGCAGCTAGCGGCGGGCGAAGTACGTAGTCATCTCCGCCGCACCGTACCTCCGTAGTTCGACGCACAAGTCCGCTCGTTCGAGAGCCTCGTCCAGCCCACGCTTCGCACCGTCGATTCCGCGCATCGCGGCCGTGAAGAACGTCCGGGCATCGTCCCGCTCCGCCGGCGTGCACACCGTCCCAGCGATAGCGCTCAGCCCTCGCAGCGCCATGGGTGGCAAGCGCGCTTTCAGCTTGGCCCAATTCTCTTTGACCCAAGCATACGTCACTCCGCGCGTCGCGCGCCGGCTCTGCGCATTGCCGAATACGTAGCGCAGCTCCGAGAGGCGCAGTTCGCCGGTCAGCGTCAGGTCCAGAGCATCTCTCAGGACCGAGGCATCGTCGAACATGCCCATCGCAGTGATGGCAAGGATGCGATCTTGCGGTGTTCCTGCAGTTCGCGCCGTTGCGCGAAGCTCTGCCAAACGAGCATGACCGGCATGGATGGAGGCAAGCGGAACGGCCACGGCGGCCACGTCGCCCGACACTCGCGTGGGGTCCCTTATCCACGCAAGGGCATACCGTTCGCATTCGGCAAGGATCCTCTCGTCGTACGCGAGAGTTCCCATCGCCCAAAGCACCGTCTGCCGCTCGAGCGCCCGATCCTCGTCGACCGTAGGGCCGCTTGCTTCCCAACTCAAAGAGCGCTTCTTTTCGAGGAGCCGCGCTGAGACGTATTTGCGAAAATCGGGTAGATCCTGGTTGTCGACGAGCGTTTGTTCGAGGCCCGCCAGAACGCCGACGATCTGCTCGACGACCAAGCGGGCGGTTTCGGCGTCGAACGCGGGGAGCATGTCAAGCAGCGCTCGCGGGGCAATCGCGCCTTGGCGTACGCCCGCCCACGCGTTCGACACGAGACCGATCCGATCGGCGACGTTCAGCGATCGCCGTGCCGCCACGAGCGATGCGAGCTTGGAGGGCTCAACGAGGAAGCGATAGTAGCCGGCCTGATCCGCGTTGGGGTAGACCCAAGCCGGGCACCCGCCGCCAAACGAACGCGTGATCGGCTCGGCACCAAGCGTAAAGCAGCTGCTGGTCTTCTCTCCGCCGCTCGTGATGCAGACCGGCAGCGTCCAATGCCGTTGCGCACCGGTCTGCGGCTCGCCGAGGGGTCGCCACTCGGATTCGCGTAGTTCGATCTTGCCTGCCCCGATGCCTCCGCACGTCCAGCTGGCGATGACCTCCGGGACGCCGGGTTGGTCAAGAAAGGCGCTTGCCAGTTGACCGACGTGCAGCGCCGAGACGTAGTCGAGTGCCTTGAACAGGTCGTCCGCTCCCGCGTTTTTCCACGCATTTTCATGCAGAAAGTACTGGACGCCATGACGAAATGTATCGGGACCAAGCCATCCTTCGAGCATGCGAAGCACGGCTGCACCTTTGTCGTAGGTCAAGCCGTCGAAGGCTTCGGACGCATCGCCGGTCGAACGGACCGGTTCGCGTACGGCGCGCGCGCTGCGCAGCGCGTCGAGATCCATGACCCCCTGGACCGCGGCAATCTGCTGGATGGTTGCGCCGAAGGCTGGCTTCCACTGGTCAACGACCTTCGCTTCCGCCCATGTCGCAAACCCCTCGTTCAGCCAAGTATCGTTCCACCATTTCAGCGTCACGAGATCGCCCACCCACTGATGGGCGAGCTCGTGGGCGATGACTTCTGCCTGCGACCGCTTGATCGAAGTCGTGGCTCGCTGCGGATCCACGAGCAAAAGCGAGTCCCGAAAGGTGATGAGGCCAGGATTCTCCATGGCGCCTGCGGCGAAATCGGGCACGGCTAAGAGATCGAGCTTCGCGTATGGGTACGGCAAGTCGAAGTATTCGCCGAGTTTGGTCACGAGCCCTTCGGCATCGTCGAGCGCGAGGGCGGCGAGGGAGGCACGCCCCTTCGTCGTTGCGACGCGGATGGCGAAAGGCGCCTTTTGGCCCTCGGCGAAGTCGAAGTCGCCCACCGCAAATGCAACGAGATAGCTCGGTAACGGGGGAGTCGGCTGAAACGTGTGTTCGACCAGCCCATCGGGTCCGTGGGTGGTGGAACTTTCAGGCGAGTTCCCGAGCGCTAACGTTCCGCGGGGCGTCGTGATGCGCACCTCGTAGGGTGTCTTGAAGCCTGGTTCGTCGAAGCACGGAAACGCGCGACGCGCGTGTGTCGGTTCGAACTGGGTGTACGCGTACCACCGGCCCGCCTCGCGAACCCGGTAAAGGCCCAACAGGTCGAGGGCGAAGGGCGCGTCGTAAGAAATTTCGATCGTGGCTTTGCCGGAGGGCAGACGCTGGTCGAACGAAAGGACGAGCTCCCCTTCGTCATTGGCGTCGTGCGCACGTCTTTGAAATGTCGCCCCTGGGATTTCGGTCGAGCCGGTCCGCGCGACAGCACGAGTGCAATGCAGCGACGAGCCGTTCAAGACAATGAAGGATGTCGGGTCGGTGACGACGACCGAGATGGTCGTCGTCCCAGAGAAGCGTTCCTGCGTTGGGTCAATTCGGAGCGCGAGCGAGTACCGCTCGGGCACTGCCGTCGCGGGCAGGCGTCCATCGTCGCGCGGCGGCGGAGCGTTCGCTGGAAAGCCGGCAAACGCTTCGTGTCCCGGCGCAGAGACGGGCACGGTCGTCCTCGGCGCAGCTCGCGAGCACGCGCCGAACGACACCGGCAGGACAACGGCAAAAAGAGCCTGCGGCGACCACATCAACCGGCAGCAGTCACTCGGGCAGTCGGCCCAACGCGATGACCTCTAAATTCAGCTCGAGTACGAGCTTAAGCAGGGCGGATCGCTGCTCTTCGGTGGGAGGGCGAGTCACCCACGCACGCAGCGCACGCTCGTATCCTTCGGCCTTCGCGCGTATCTCGCGAACCCGGGGGCTGGGCGCGAGCTCCCGCAATCTCTCGAGCGTGTCGAACAGACACTTCTCGACGATCGCCAGCCGCGTCGACCCCGCACTCTTGCCGCCAGGCATCATCGTTGAACATAAGGTTAGCTCGGTTGGCTGCAAGTCGCGCGATTTCCGTGGCAGCCGGGATCGGCTGCCCCCGGCCGGTAGAGCGCGGCCCACTCAGAAATTGAGACCAAGCTGCCCGTGAAACGTGAATCCCGGCCTCGATCCGCTCTGCCCCGGCAAAAGGATGAGGTTGGCATCCGCGCCGACGAACCAGAACCCCAGAGGTACGACCAACGTCACTCCGGGCTCCAAGTAAATGTCCTTGCCGTCGGCCGTTCCCGTCGTCAGCGCCCCGCCACTGTAGTCGCCCTTGTACTCGCCGATGCCCAGCTGAGGCCGGATGGTCAGGACGTGGACGATGTCAAAGCTGTAGCCCCCTTCGAAGCCGTAGAGCATGGCTTTGCCGGACCGTTTGTCCGACGACTCGACGACGTCCCCGCTGCTGCCAAAATAATACATGAATGACAGACCGGCGTAGATGTTGAAAACGGACACGCCGGCCCGTGCGCCCACCCCGAAGCCCAACGGATTGAGGCTGTCGCCGGTGGGGTTCGTCCCGGCGCCCACTTTCGCGCCGATTTCGACTCCGACCGGCCCGAGCGCAAACGCATCCTGCGGCACACAGAGTACGGCGGCTACGGCGCCTGACACGATCCACGGGAGGGCAGTTTTCATGAACGCAAGCGTCGATGGAGGGCGACAAAAGAGCAAGTTCGAACGCGGCGTGCGGGCTTAGTTTCCGGCTCCGCCAAGCGCATGTCGCTCGCATGCTAGCTTGCCGTGCCCATGCCCGCTTCCAGCGACCGGGGCCCACTGTCTCTTGCCGAGCGGCTGGCGCGCGTGGGTCGCGCGCTCGAAGACCGCTTCTTGGGCAAGGCGGAGGCCATTCGTCTCCTGATCGTCTCGATGGTCGCCGGTGAACACGCTCTTCTTGTCGGTCCTCCCGGCACGGCCAAAAGTGCGCTCGTTCGCACGTTCTCCCGCCTGCTGCACGCGCGCTACTTCGAATATTTGCTCACGCGGTTCACGGAGCCAAACGAGATCTTCGGCCCAGTCGACATCGCCGCATTTCGCGAAGGCCGTTACGAGCGTCGCACCGAGGGCATGTTGCCCGATGCGGAAATTGTATTCCTCGACGAGGTGTTCAAGTCCAATTCGGCGATCTTGAACGCACTCCTCACGCTGCTCAACGAACGGCGCTTCACGAGCGGTGGCCGCGTCCTTGCGTCTCCTTTAATCAGCGCCTTCGGGGCCAGCAATGAGGTGCCGAGCGACGACGCGTTGGCCGCAATTTGCGACCGGTTCCTGCTCCGAATCCGCAGCGAGAACCTCGACGCGTATCACTTCCAAGATTTGCTGCAGAAGGGGCTCGAACACGAGCTGCTCGTGATGCAGGATGCTTCGATCGAACCTCTCGTGACCGCCTCCGAGCTTGCCGAACTGCAGTGTGATCTGCTTCGCGGGACGGCGTTTCGGGAAGACTTCTTCTCGCAGTACAAGGGCCTGGTCTTTCAGGTGCGTGCGGAGGGTATTACGCTCAGCGATCGGCGGGTGGTGAAGCTGCTGAAGCTGTTTGCGGCGAGTGCGTTCCTCGACGGTCGGAGCGAACCAAATGCAAGCGACTTATTCATTCTCAAACACGTTTGGAACGCCGAGGATCAGGCACCCATCCTCGACGCGATCGTGACGCCCGTCGTCGACGCATTTTATCGGGAGTATCCCGAGGCCCGCGTTGCGGGGCGGATGACGGGGCGAGTCGAGACCTTGGCCGCGGAGATCGATCGCGTACGCCAGATCCTGGCTGGGAGCACGGCGCTAAGCGATGTGCAGCTGTTCAGTCAGTTGAGGGCGCTCGGCGAGATCAAAACAGCGCTCGTGTCGTCGCCGGACGCACGCGCCAAGGAACTCGTCGCGCGAGTGGATCAGCTGCTCGAGGCCGCCTTTCGCGGCGGCCGTTTCTCGACCCCATGACGTGGCGCGGCGCTGACGACCTGCGGTCCGACCACGGCCGCGGCCCCGAAACGAGAGCGCGTAGACTGCATTCGGTGCGCCTGGCAGCCATCGAGACGAGTTCCCCCGTGGGATCGGTAGCACTTTTCGAGAACGGAGCGCTCGTTGCGCAAGACGAAAAGCGGGTCTCGACGGGGCACGGCGAGCAGCTCTTGCCCATGCTGGACGCGCTCTTCGCGCGAAACGGGTGGGTGCCCACCGACGTCACGCGGTGGGCGGTCGGAATCGGGCCCGGCGGTTTCACGGGCGTTCGCATTGGCGTCGCCCTTGCCAAAGGAATCGTCATGGCAACGGGCGCGGATCTCGTCGGCGTTACGTCCCTCGATGCGCTCGCTGCCGATCTCGCCGACCCCGGCACGCGCTCGTCGTCAGTGCGGTGTCCGCAGGGAAGGGAGAGATCTACGTGCAGGTCCGGCAGTTCGACCGTCTTGTGTTGGGGCCGTGTCATCTTCGGATCGGCGATGTGCCCTCGCGCGTCGCCGGCCTCGCTTGCAACGCAGGCGTGATGGCGGTCGGCGAAGCGGCGCGGCAGGTCGACTGGTCGGCGCTCGGCAACCCGGTGTCGCTCGCCCTCGATGCGCCGCACGATTGTCCGCGCGCCTCCGCTCTCGGGCGCGTTGCGGGGGCTCGGGCCCCGCAGGACGCAGAGAGGCTCGAGCCTGTATACCTCCGCCCTCCGGAGATTACGATGAGCCGACAAGGGAGTCGCCTACCGTGAAGATTGCAACGTGGAACGTCAACGGCATTCGCGCGCGGGAGAGCCAATTCGTCGAATGGGTGCGGCGTGACCGCCCGGACGTCGTGTGCCTTCAGGAGATCAAAGCAAGTCCGGAACAGCTGAGCGAGACGCTCACGATGCTTCCTGAATACTGGAATTATTGGCACGGAGGTCCCAAGGGGTATAGCGGCGTCTCGCTTCACGTCCGGAAAAGTAGTTTCGTTCAGCGACCGGAGTTCGATCATCCCACTTTCGATATCGAATCTCGCGTCGTTCAGGCCAAGATCGAGGGGAGTTTTGTCGTTACGAGCGTGTACGTCCCCAATGGTGGCAAAGACTATTCGGCCAAGCTGCATTTTCTCGAAGGGATGCGGGATTATGTTGGTGGCGTCCATGCACGCGGCAACAAGCTGATCGTATGCGGCGACATGAACGTGGCGCGAACCGACGCGGACGTGCACCCGAAGGAGCGCAAACCCGGGGCAATCGGTCAGCGCGCCGACGAGCGCGAGCGGTTCGAACGCGTCATCGCGTGCGACCTCCAGGACGTCGGCCGCGCGCTCGACCCGACGAATGAGCAGCTTTTTACGTGGTGGCCGCCGTGGCGCGGACTGCGTCAAAAAAACCAAGGTTGGCGTCTCGACTACGTTCTTGCGAGCGTCGGCCCGGGACTCACGGCCGTCGATTGCAAGGTTCTTGTCGACGTCGGATCCAGCGATCACGCGCCAGTGATTGCGACGATCGACCTGACGTCGACAGCGCTCTAGCGCCGCCATGGGTCGCGTTTAGTCGAAATTTTCGATTTTCCAAAGCCCGTGTTCCCGAACCAGCTGGAGAGTGCCCGCCCCATAGGCCATCGTCGCGCGTTCGCCGCTCTCTTCGATCGCCGCGTTCGGCAGTGCCTGTTTGAGCGCAGCGACCACTTGCGCGATCTCGTCTTTCTCATGGCCCTCCCATGCTACGCGCAGCTTCGTCGCGTCGAGGCCTTCCTTGTGCGTTTCCGGGACGTAGTGCATCACCACGTCGTACCGCTTTCGCTCCACCGCCCGAACGAACCCCTGGATCGCGCGGCGAGGGGTATCCTGCGCATAGAGATCGATCGTCGACGCGTCGACCCGCCACCGGCCGTCTTCGAGGACGAGGTTCAGCTCCTGGCCGCTTGGGCTCGTCACAGTTGCCGTGACGCGCGGCGGCGCCGTTGGGCGTTCGAGCGATCGGCCAATCTCCCGGACGCCTTCGGGGTCTTCCGACATCATGCGACGGAAGGCGTCGATCGAAATTCCGCGTCTGGCCTCGTCGGAGAGAAGACGGTACGCTTCCTCGGCTCGACCGTCTTCGAGATCGCGGGCATAGGCGCGCAGGATCGATTGCGGGTCATTGTTCGGATTTTGAACCGCTCCGCAAGCCAGAGTCAGTATCGAGACGGGAAAAACGAGCCAGCGCCACGACGGGCGAGCGTTAGGATCCCGTCGACCCGCGCCGGTGGATTGAAGGCGCGGCACGAGTGGTGCCAGGGTGCAACACGGATGGATCGGCATGCCGTGTCGGCCTGCTCTAGCACGCAGGCCTACCGCCCGGCGAACCGGCGCCGGGGCCGCTTTCGCGGTATAGCCTCCATACAATGAGCGAATCTCGTTCGTCCCCGGAGATCGAGCTGCTCCCTATCCTGCCTTTGCGAAACAGCGTGGTGTTTCCCGCCAGCGTCGTCCCGATCAACGTCGGCCGGCCGCGCAGTGTGCGTCTCGTCGAAGACTTGGCCGGGCTGGAGCGCGCCGTCGTCGGCATCGTGAGCCAACGCGACGCGGAGATCGACGAGCCGCGGTTCCAAGATCTTTACGAAGTGGGCACCGTGGCACGTGTCGTCAAAGTGCTGCGACTCGGTCCGAACAACTACTCCGTCGTGCTGCACGGCCTGGCGCGCTTTCAGATCGCGTCGCAATCGATGCTGGAACCCTACATGCGCGCTCGTGTGCGGCGCGTCCCCGAAGATCTCGAGCGCGACGTCGAGCTGGATGCCCTCGGCGCGAGCTTGCGCGAAGGAATGCGGCACCTGCTTTCTCTCATGCCCAATCTGCCGCGTGAGACGGCCGGGATTCTCGACAACGTGCGAGAGAGCGGGGCGTTGGCCGACCTCATCGCCTCGAATCTCGCACCCGAGCAGGCGAGCGTTGCGGACAAGCAAAAAATTCTCGAGACGTTCGATCCGAAATCGCGGGTTCGGGCCGTTCTCGGCATCGTCAATCGGCAGCTCGAGCTTCTCCGTGTGAAGAAGGAAGTGAGCTCGATGATAGCCGACGAGGGAAAGGCCCAGCGCGAGCAGATCCTGCGTCAGCAAATGCGCACTATCAAAGAAGAGCTCGGTGAGGGTGGCGACGAAGACGAGGTCGAAGAGTTGCGCGAGCGCGTACGCCTGGCCGGGCTACCCGACGACATTCTCAAGATGGCTCGCAAGCAGCTCGGCAGAATGAGTGGGATGCAGCCGCAGTCGGCCGAGTACAACGTGACGCGGAGCTACCTCGAGTGGATTGCCGATTTGCCGTGGAGCCGGGCCACGCCCGACAGGCTCGACGTCGAGGAGACACGCCGCTGTCTCAATGAGGATCACTACGGTCTCGAGAAAATAAAGAGACGAATCATCGAATACGTGGCCGTTCGGAAGCTTGCTGGCAGCAAGAAGGCACCTATTCTTTGTTTCATCGGACCGCCGGGCGTCGGCAAGACCTCTCTCGGGCGGTCGATCGCGAGGTCGATGGGGCGGCGGTATCACCGGATCGCTCTGGGTGGCGTGAGAGACGAGGCCGAAATCAGAGGGCATCGACGGACGTACGTTGGCGCTCTGCCGGGCCGAATCATGCAGGGCATCAAGAAGGCGGGTGTCCGGAATCCCGTGATCGTGCTCGATGAAGTCGACAAGCTGGGGGTAGATGTCTTGGGCGATCCGGCGGCTGCGCTTCTGGAGGTGCTCGACCCGGAGCAGAATTCGACGTTCCAGGACCACTATCTCGATGTCGCGTTCGACCTGTCGCAAGTGACGTTCCTGTGCACCGCGAACGATCCGGAGACGATACCGTCGGCATTGATGGATCGTATGGAGGTTATCGATTGTCCCGGGTATACACGTGCCGAAAAACTGCGCATCGCTACCGATTTTCTGTGCCCGAAGCAGCTCAGCGCGCACGGCCTGACCGACGAGCGGCTGGACTTCAAGCCCGATGGCTTGGAACGAATCATCGATTCGTACACACGCGAGGCGGGGGTTCGTGGTGTCGAGCGCGAGATTGGCGCGGTGTGTCGCCACGTCGCGATGCGGATCGCCGAGGGGGACACGACTCTGCGGCTCGTCGCCGACGGGCCGGCCGCAGAGGCCATTCTAGGTCCGGCTCGTTACCTTCCGGAGCTCGCCGAAAGGATAAGCGCGCCCGGCGTCGCTTTGGGTCTCGCCTGGACTCCGTCGGGTGGCGATATCCTCTTCATTGAGGCCACGAAGATGCCTGGCCGCGGCGAGGTTCTGGTGACAGGAAACCTCAAGAGCGTCATGAACGAAAGCGCCGTGACGGCTGTCTCCTTCGTACGGAGCCGGGCCAAGGACCTGAAACTCGACCCCGAGTTCCTCAAGGGCACCGACCTGCACGTTCACGTGCCCAAAGGAGGTACGCCCAAAGACGGACCCAGCGCCGGCGTCACGATGTTCAGCGCCGTGGCTTCCTTGCTTCTCCAGTGCCCTGTGCGGCGCGACGTTGCGATGACCGGCGAGATTACTCTTCGCGGCAGCGTGCTGGCCGTCGGGGGCATCAAAGAGAAGCTACTCGCGGCACATCGCGCGGGCATCCGGGAGGTGCTGGTGCCCGCGGCCAACGAGCGCGATCTGGAGGAGGTACCAGCGGACGTGCGCGCTGAACTGAAGGTCCATCTGATTCGGCGGGTCGACCAGGTGCTATCGCTCGTGCTAGAGCCGCCTCCCTCGCCGCCTCCTCAGCCGCGGCCGGATGGAAACGCGCCGCTGGCCAACATGTAAATCGATTGCGGGTCCGGTGGTTCCGTTCGTACAATCACGTATCCAACGCATTGCGGCCGGCGCCGTGTTCGTTTTGCTGTCGGCGGTCGGGTTTGTACCTTTGTTCGGGGGGCCCGGTTACGAGCAGTCGCTCGCGAGTGGCCTGATCGTCCCTGCGGCCGCCGCCGTCGCCACATCGCTCGAGGTTGCCGCCGCTGTCGGGGCGGTGCCTCTGCAGGCCTTGGCTCGTGGGCTTGCATCGGGAGCGGCGCTGGCTGCCGTCGCGCTCTTCACGGCGCTGCTTCACGGACTCCGCGTGGGCATGTGCGATTGCTGGGGCGGGGTGGTCCTGTTCCTGCTGACCGCGGGTCTCGGGGCGCTCCTCGGGGGGGCATGGGGGGCCATTGCTGGCGAGATATGCCGCCAACGACGAGGGCGAAACCTCGCCCGCATCGTCGTGGCGGTTGCGGGACCTGTGGCAGGGATCCTCGTCAGCGTCGCACGCTTTTATGCGACTCCGATGATCTTTGCCTACGATCCGTTCTTTGGATACTTCAGCGGCGCTCTGTACGACACGGTGATCGACGTCGGAAACGACCTCTGGAGCTATCGCGCGGGCACGGCAGCGACTCTGGTCGGCGTCGTCCTCGTGGCGGCGTCGTTGCGGCGAACGAGCACGGGGGCCATCGCGCTCGAACCGCTGCGAGGTCGTCCCCGGTCCGCCGCGTGTCTGATGTGCGGGTTTTGCGCTCTCGCATCGAGCCTTGTGCTGGCCGCCAGCGGGCCGCAGCTCGGCCACTGGCAGACCGGCTCCAGCATCGCCCGCGCGCTCGGAGGACGGGCGTCCGGTCCTCGTTGCGAGGTGCTCTACCCCGAGGCCGTGCTCGCGGAACAAGTGGCTCTGCTGGTGCGCGACTGCGAAGAGGAGATCCGGGCTGCCGAACGCGTCCTCGGGACGCACGTCGACGGGCGAATAACGGCGTACGTCTTCGAGAACTCCGCTCAAAAACGGCGGCTCATGGGCGCCGGTGAGACGTCGATCGCGAAGCCATGGCTCCGCGACGTTTACCTCGAGTACGAGAAGTATCCCCACCCGCTGCTTGGCCACGAGATCGCTCACGTCGTCGCCGGTAGCTTTGCCCCCGGCCCCTTCCACGTCGGCGGCGGCCTTTGGCCGAACCCCGGCCTCATCGAGGGGCTCGCCGTGGCAACCTCGCCGGACGATGATGAACTGACCGAAGCCCAGTGGGCGCGCGCCATGCTCGATCTCGGCATCCTTCCGCCGGCGACGTCGCTCTTCTCGATCGATTTTCTCGGGCAGAGCGCTGCGAAGAGCTATGCCGCCGCGGGGGCCTTCGTGGGGTGGGTGAGGTCGCGCTGGAGCTCGGCCGTCGTTCGCGCGTGGTATGCTGGCGGGTCGATCGAGCGTCTCACCGGACAACGTTGGGACGCGCTGGACGGTGCGTTTCGCGACTGGCTACGCACGCAGTCGATGCCGCCGCAGGCCGGCGCCTACGCACGCGCGAGGTTCGAACGCCCGGGTGTCTGGGGACGAAAGTGTCCCCATGTCGTTGATGCGCTGGACCGGGCGGGTGATCGTTGCCGTGACGATCACAGGTTCTCGCAAGCCCTCGGCTACTACGGGAAAGCACTTTCGCGAGATCCTGACGACTGGCACGCGAGGTACGCACTCGCTGGGGTCGAACTGGGGACCGGCGATGCCGCCGTCGGTCGGGAGGACCTCATGCGCATCGCGCGCGATGAGCGAGCACCGAAGACGTGGCGCGACCGCGCCCGGGAGTCGATCGCCGATGACGACTGGGCCCATGGGCATGCCGAAGCGGCTGTCGCCGTCTACCGCGATCTGGCCGCAGAGATTCTGAACGAAGACGCGGCGCGGGTGGTGGAGGTCAAAGCGATCGCCGCCGCCGATCCTGCAGCAGAACGCGCTGTGGTGGACGTGCTCGTTGGCGCGCCCGGTCGCGGCATCGATCCGTGGCTTGGCGGTCTTTCACTCGGGATGTGGGCGGGAAGATCCTCCGACGCGCTCGCCAGTTATCTCGTGGCGAAGAACCTCGTTTCCCACGAGGACTGGACGCGCGCCTCGCCGTGGCTCAATCGCTCGTTACAGACGCCCATGCTCACGGCGCGCATCGGACGCGAACTGCTGCGAGCGAAAGCCATCTCCGCGTGCGCGCTGCGTGACTCTCGCTCTCTGGCGAAGCTGCGTGAGGCGCTCGACGGACCAGATTCTCCTTTTGCAAACAGCTCCGGCGGGAGACGCGAGTGGCTCAGGGGACTCCTCGAGCGGTGCGACCCCCAAGATCACCGCTGACGGGTTCGCGCCCTTCCGCGGCGCAGTTCGCGGCTACGTTCGCCCACCTTTTCGTGCACGCCTCGGCTCTCCTCGAGCTCATCCAGCGTTTTGGGCCAGTCTCGGCCCATCAGGCGAGAAAGCGCGCGGTCGGCCAGAAGTCGACCGCCCGTTTGGCATCGCGCGCAGTAGTTGGCCTCGTTTTGAGCGTAGCGAATACGCTGTATGGGAGCGCCGCACGCGGGGCAAGGCAACCTGAAGCGCCCGTGGACGGCCATCTCTTTGCGGAAAGCCGTAACCTGCTCGGGAAACGCATCGCCGGTCTCGCTCATCAAGCGCGCGATCCAGTCGCTTAGAGTCGACCGCGCGGCGTCGTGGAGTCTCGCCACTTCCTCCGCGGTTGCCGCCCTCGTCAGACGTGTTGGAGAGAGTCGTGCGCGCCAGAGGATCTCATCAGAGTACGCGTTGCCGATGCCGCTGAAGATGTGGGGGTCGGTGAGCGCACGCTTCAGCGTGTGCTGTTCACGCCTCAGCGCGGCTTCGAACGCGGCGAGATCGGCGCTAAGGGGCTCAAGCCCGCCCGGGTCGAGCGCGCCGACCGCGCTCTCGCCACGGAGCACATGAAGTGAAGCACGTCGTCGGGTCGACGCTTCCGTGAGGATGAGCGTTCCCGATGTGAAGTCAAACGCGGCCAAACCAAGTCGTCCTGGAATGGTCGTGCCGCGCGAGCGCCAACGAAGGCGTCCAGCGATCATCAGGTGCAGCACGATGTGCCAGTCCGACTCCAAGTCGAAGACGATCCGCTTCCCGATGCGGCGCACATTCTCAACGCGCCTGCCTTCCGCGCCCGACAGCGGCGGCTCGAACGAACGAACGAGGAACGGACTCGCGACGCGCACGTGCTCGAGTGTCGCACCGGCGATGCGAGCGCCCAGGTGCTTAACGTAGACCTCAATATCCGGAAGCTCCGGCATTCATTCGTCCAAGGCTCGTATCTTCGCTTCGAGGTCGAGGTAGTAGCCGACGAGATCCTTTTCGCGATGGCCGAGCGCGACGAAGCGAAAGACCCGGCCGATGGGCCATGTCCGAATGCCCGAGGGGACGACCATCGCCCAATAGCCCGGCTCGGTGGGGGCAATGTCGGTCCACGTGCCGCCTAACGCACGCGCGATGATCTCGCTCAGGAGCGCGCCGTGGCGCCGAAGCTCCATCGCGACGGCCGGGTCCGCGATCGAAACGCCGGCGAAATGCTGGGTCAAATGCTGTTGCATCGCGTCGACGGCGAGCACGTTGCAGCGAAGCGCCTTGCCGTACCATTGGCGATAGTCCCGCCCCAGATGTCGTGCGAGCCGCGTCATCACGATGCGCGCTTCGAGTGGAGCTCGAGGCGCCTCGTTGACACCGAGGGCCGACTCGCTCGCGCCGGCAGGAAGGGCCAGCGATTCGGCGAGCTCTGGTTCGTAGCGTATGAGCTTCGGCCCGCGTGGACGCTGCGTTGTGCGTGCTCCGACCGGGAGCGCCGCTGGAGTGACGGCGACGGGGGGTGGCTCGCTCGTCTTCGCAGCAGTCGCCGCCCGCGGTCGGTACGTAGGCTCCTGCGGGCTCGCGTAATCGGGCGGTGGCGGCGCTTCGTTCGGCTCGAGAGTCATTGGCCGTGTGGCCGGGGGAGACGATGAGGTGAAGCCCAAGGTCGCAGACCGCGGAGGCTGCCTCTGCCGCGACGCGGTCTCGACGTGGGGTGGCATGAGCGTATTCGGTCGCCCGGGATTCGTCGCCTCGAGGATCTCGAGGGCGACGAGTCGCTCCCCGTCTGGAGCCGACGTGTCCTCGACCAACCGTTGTGCAAAGTATCGAGCGTTGGCTTCGTCGCCGGCCGCCAACCAGGTGCGTGCCGCACGGAGGGCCGCTTGGTGGAAGTCTTCTCCGTTTTCGGCGATGTCCGAGAGAAATTGTGCGACGCTGCGGGGCGCGTGTTCGCCGCGCAGCAGTGCGGCACGTGCGCGCAAGTACCGAATGCCGGCCCCCGCTCCGTGATTGCGTTCGAACTCGTCGAGCTGCTCGTCGATTCCCGATGCATCTCCCGTCGCGAGCTGTCGCTCAACCGACTGCAGTTCGGGGTCCGACAGCGCGCCGATCTCCATCGTGCGTGGCGCAAGCGCAGCCTCCAGCCCGTTCAGGTGGGCTCTAAGCCGATCGCTCGCATCGGCGTTCACTCGCTCACGGACGCGGGCCACGAGGGCACGTCGCATGCGCCGATCGTGGCTCGCGTCCGGCTCGGTTCTGTCCAGCCGCGGACTGAGACGAACCAAGGCATCCGGAATTCTCAACACGCCATCGAGGTCGACCCGAGAATGCGTCCGCTCACCCGGCCGACGGTGGCGCGTGACGGCTTCGGTCGACAAATGAACGGGCGTGGAGGCGGCAACCTCGGACAATGCCGTGGCAAGATGGAGCACCTGAAGGAGGATCGGGGCCCCGGGTACGGCCACTCGCGCGGAAAGGGCCGCCAGGTCCAACCACGCCCCCTCATAGTGCGATGCGCGGGCGCGATAGATGGCGCCATCGAACAGCTCATGCGCACCGAGCCGTCCGACGACGCCTCGCGCCGCCGCTCCTCTGGCGAAAGACGCGGCTGCTTCGGCCGATAGCGAACGCGCTGCCGCATCCGCCAGCCCTCGCGTCACCCCCGATCGGGCGAGCCGTTCGAGGGCTTCACGAGCCGTCGTGATGTAGCCTGCCTCGCGAACGCTCACGGGATCGGTCGCCCGGAGCACGATGTCGGCTGCGTCGAAGAGCGAGTATTCGGCCCCAAGAGGACCCTCGTCCGATTGGGCAATCGTGCGCTCGCCGAGTTGCAAGCTCGTGATTTCGCGCGAAGGGTCCGCAGAGGGCGAGGCTCGCATCGGCTACGTGTGGGATAAACCTGGGCGTCGCGGGCACGCCGTCACGGTCGCGGTGCCTGCTGCCCGGTGGTGGCGGGGCGCATGGTACCCTGAAGGCTACTCTACTCGCTCGACCTGTTCTCTGCCTCTTCGCACGTTTTCCGCGATTTGGCCCTTGCCGGGTCGGCGGTTCAACGTGCATCCTATGGGTTACGGACTACGCGAGGTGGACTAGGTGGCGTCGTCTCAGCAACCGTCGGACCGTCGCAAGTACCGACGCATCCGTGTGCCCCTTTATTGCCGGCCTGCCGGCATGCAATTTCTCGCTCGCCAGCGAGAGCCCGTCGACCTCAGTCTTGGAGGCGTCCGCATCTACAGCGATGAGGCGTTGCGCGTCGGCGAGCTCTTGAAATTGGAGTTCTTCCTTCCGGACGTCGAGCCCGTAACCTACACGGGTGAAGTCGTCTGGATCGAGGAGCTGGACGGGGGCGTTCCGGCGCGGTTCGACGTGGGTCTCAAGTTCATCCAGCTTGAGCCTGACGCTCTGAAACTGCTGCTGCGAGTGCTCGGCCCCCCCGAGGAGTAGGCCGGTTCGGGCCGCTGGAGATGGGGCGGAGTTGCGCCTCGCCAGGGTGCGCTCACCGCCAAGCCGATAACACGCAATTACACTGACACGCTGCCGCACGCCGGCGGTTCGCAATGGCTCATTGCCCGGTCGGTACGCCGAAAGGACCGACGAGGGTAACCCAGCACCCTAACGCCATCGCCGGAAGCCGGCAATCGCGGCAAAACACCGCGAAAAACCGCGGCCGAGCCAGAGGCGCGGGCCGTCTACGCCAGCTCGTGACGGGCCGCCGGAAATCGGCGTTGCACGCTGTGGCTCGACCTGGACACTGCTGAGATACGTGATAATTAATCCGATTGTTTCCGCAGTCAGCCTGCTCACCCGTGGCGGATGGGGACTCCGCTTCACTCAAAGGCCGAGATCGTCCTCGAAACGGTCCTCCGATGCAAAAGCAGACTGATCAAAATGTAAACCTCGTGGGCGACTGCATTCTCCTTGTCGTCGCCTCCGCCGCAGCGACGAAGCTTCCCTGGCATTCCGGCTGGCACTGGATGGTCTTTCTTGGGATGGCAATGGGGTCGATGTTTCTCTGGACACTGGGCGGTCGCGGTTTGCGTCACTACGACGTGTGGAACGGCCGCGGCGTGGCGAGCGACGTCGCGCTAACCGTGTTGCTGCTGAGCGGCGTGCTTGGCGCGATGGCCCTTCTCCGAATTTTCGTCCCGTCGTATGAAGCAGGCAGCAACGTTTTCCGGTTCGTTATCGTTGCGGTTCCGGGCATCATTTGGCTTCGGCTTACGATTATGTGGCTGCGTCGACGCGAGAAGCCGGTGCAGCCGGTCCTCATCATGGGGACCGGTCCCCTCGGTCGGCACACGGGCCTCGAGATTGTCGACCGAGATAGTCAAACCCGCGTCGTCGGCTACCTGCGTTTCAATGACGAGCCAATTCACGATCGACTTCCCGCGGAGGTTATCGGCGTTGCAAATGACTTGGAGGAACTGCTGAAAAAACACGTTGTTGGCGAGGTCTTCATTGCCGGCAATAGCGACTCGCACCGAGCCGAGATGCAGTCGGCCATTCGGGTCCTCGAGCGCTTCGGCATCCCGTTCGCGCTGCCAGCAGCGGGATTCCGCTTCGGCCGTGCGCGGCCAGAGCACGAAAAGGCCGTGGCGGATGGCTACATTCACTATCTCAGCATTCGCCACAAACCCGTACAGCTCGCGTTCAAGCGGCTGTTCGACATCACTTCGGCGTCTCTGGCGCTGTTGCTGCTGTCGCCGCTCATGGTCGTGGTGGCCGTGCTGGTCAAAATGACCTCGCGCGGCCCTGTGCTTTTCAAGCAAGTTCGCGCGGGCCGTCACGGGCGCCCATTCAACATGCTGAAGTTCCGTTCGATGGTGGTCAACGCCGAGGAGCTCAAGGCGAAGTTGATGTCGCACAACGAGCAGACCGGTCCCGTGTTCAAGATGACCCGGGATCCCCGCATCACTGCAGTCGGTCGTTTTATTCGGAAGTTCAGTATCGATGAGCTGCCGCAGCTCATTAACGTCTTGCGTGGCGAGATGAGCATCGTCGGCCCCAGGCCCCCCGTTCCGTCGGAGCTGGCACGGTACGAGGCCTGGCAGCGCCGCCGGCTGTCCGTTCGTCCTGGCCTGACCTGCGTCTGGCAAGTCAGTGGTCGCAATCAAATTTCGTTCGAGGAATGGATGTACTTAGATATGCAGTATATCGATCACTGGAGTCTCGCGCACGACTTCGAGCTCATCTTAAAGACGGTACCCGTTGTTCTGACGGGGCGCGGCGCGAGCTGAACGCCGGCGGTAGAAGGCGATGCATATAGACGCGAAGCGGACGGTGCTGCTCGTGGAGGATCACCCGCCCGAGCGCGAAATGATTCGCAGAGCTCTGGTCGGACAAGACTTTCACGTCGAGACCGCCATGGACTACCATGGAGCTGTCGAGTACTTATCCAAATTTGTTCCATCGCTCGTCTGCTTGGAGCTGGCACTGCCGAGAGAATCTGGATTCGAGCTATGCGAGTACATTCGGGGCGACGCTCGGCTAAGGGTCCTGCCCGTCCTGCTGATGAGTGAACGCGGGTCGCCGGAGGATATGGCACACGCCGAGTATGTTGGCGCAAACGCTTTTCTCAAGAAACCGTTCACGCGCGAGAAGTTGCTCCGATACGTGATCACGCTGCTCGATGGTCCGCACGAAAGCCGGCCGAGCGTGCGGCGTCTACGGCGAGGCTAGCTTCGCTGGACGCGAGCCACACATGTTGTGGGCTTCGCGCGGCAGTCACGCAGTGGGGCCTGCGCACGGACGGGCCGGAAAGGGAGGCCTGCCGGCGAGGTCGAAGGTCGCGCCCCGCGGTCCGGGGACACGAGCTCCTCTGCGTTGACCGTCGCCTCCAGGCACCCGGTTCTGTATGCTAAAGACCGTGACGGAACGAATGACCAAGCGCGCGCTCATCACCGGAATCACAGGTCAAGACGGCAGCTATCTGGCTGAATTCTTGCTCTCCAAGGGCTACGAGGTGCACGGTATGGTGCGCCGATCGTCCGACGAGAAGTTCGACCGGATCGCGCACCTGCGCGATCGAGTGAAGCTTCACCAGGGAGATCTGCTCGACCAGTACTCGATGGCGTCTCTTCTGACCAAAGTCGAGCCGCACGAAGTCTACAATCTCGCGGCCCAGTCGTTCGTCCCGACCTCGTGGACGCAGCCGGTGCTCACGGGGGAGTTTACGGCGCTCGGGGTGACGAAGATGCTCGAGGCGATTCGCCACACGGCTCCCAAAGTTCGGTTTTATCAGGCGTCGTCTTCCGAGATGTTCGGTCGCGTCCGCGAGGTGCCCCAGACCGAGCTCACACCTTTTTATCCGCGATCGCCCTACGGAGTCGCGAAGGCATATGGGCACCATATTACGGTAAATTATCGAGAGTCGTTCGGCCTATTTGCCGTGAGCGGTATTCTTTTCAACCACGAGTCACCCCGCCGAGGGCTCGAGTTCGTCACTCGCAAGGTGAGCGACGGCGTAGCACGCATTCGTCTCGGGCTTGCCGACAAGCTGCGACTTGGCAACCTCGAGGCGAAGCGCGATTGGGGCTTCGCTGGCGACTACGTCGATGCGATGTGGAGGATGATGCAAGCGGAAGAACCCGACGACTACGTGGTGGCGACGGGCCATACACACACGGTGCGACGCCTGTGCGAAATCGCGTTCGCGCACGTGGACCTCGATTGGAAAAAGTACGTGGACGTCGATCCCCAGTTCATGCGGCCCGCGGAAGTGGATCTTCTCGTCGGACATCCGGACAAAGCCCAAAAACGGCTTGGTTGGGAACCGAAAGTGAGCTTCGAGGAGTTGGTCCACATGATGGTCGACGCGGACGTTGCGCGCCTCAAGGTTGCGGCCTGACGGATGCGTGTTGTCGTCACGGGCGCTGAGGGTTTCGTCGGCCCTCACCTCGTCGAGCACCTGACGGAGTGCGGCGACGAGGTTTTGGCGCTCCCGGGCCCGGGCTCGACGTCGAGCGCGGACCGCGTCGTGGACGTGGTCGATGGGATCGCGCTGCGCAAGGCTATCGCGCCCTTCGCGCCCGACGCCCTCATCAATCTCGCTGGCGTGAGCTCCGTCTCGCAAAGCCACGCGATGCCGGTCGAGACATTTCGGGTGAACCTTCTCGGGGTCATCAACCTATGCGCCGTGATGCGGGATGCAGCCCCGAAGGCGCGACTGCTGGTCGTCGGTTCCGGTGAGATGTACGGGCTAGGTCGTCCCGGAATACGCGCAGTCGAATCGGATCCGCTCGAGCCGACGAGCCCGTACGCTGCCGCGAAGGTTGGGGCGGAGATCGCGGCTTTCGCATTTCGACGATCCAACGGACTCGATGTGGTTGCCGCTCGGCCGTTCAACCATTTGGGCCGTGGCCAGCGAACGGATTTTTCGGTACCATCCTTCGCTCGTCAGCTTGAGGACGTTCGCGTGCGGGGCGGCCTCGGAGTCCTTAGCGTAGGGAATCTCTCTTCGGTTCGCGATTTCTCGCACGTGCGAGACGTCGTGGCGGCGTATCGGCTGCTTATCGAGCGCGGAGTATCGGGTGAAGCGTACAATGTGTGCAGCGGGGAAGGGCGCACGATGCGCAGCATCGTCGAAGAGCTCATCGTGGTGTCCGGTCTCGATACTCGGATCGAGCTGGATCCCGAGCGCGTTCGTCCCGTTGACATTCCGAGCCTCGTTGGCGATCCGTCCAGACTGCGGGCGCTTGGCTGGAAGCCAAAGCACGCAATCCGGGAGGCGCTTGCGGACGTCCTGTCGGAAGCGCGCTCGCGGCTCGATCCACGCTAACGCTCGTGGTGGGACAAACGAGGACGCCGCGGCTTGCGGAACCTGGACACGGCGGCGTAGCGTGGACCCGAAATACGATACGGACGTGCGCGCGCCTGCCAGCGCCGGGGGCATGACTGTGGAAGTGTGGAGCATCAAGCGTTGGATGGGGACATGACGAGGACGGTGCTGCTGGTTCAAGATCATCCGCCGGCCCGCGAAAAAATTCGCCGGATTCTGCTTGCCAAGCACTTCCAAGTTGACACGGTGGCGGATTATCGCGCAGCAGTGAATTACTTGGCGAACTCGGTGCCGCATCTCGTTTGCCTCGACCTGGCGTTGCCGCGCGAGTCCGGCTTCGAGTTGTGCGAGTACATTCGCAAAGACCCCAAGTTTGAGGCCGTTCCCGTCATGGTCATGAGTGACCGCAGTTCACCCGAGGATATGGCGCATGCCGAAGAGGTGGGTGCGAATGCGTTTCTTAAGAAGCCATTCACGCGCGAGCGGCTGCTGAAGTACGTCGATACGCTTCTCGACGGGCAGCACGCAAGCCGACCGAGCGTTCGCCGGCTGCGGCGCACGGGTGTTCCGCCACCGGTCTAGCGCGACGGGCGCGCGCTCACATCCGCGACGATGCAAAGGTGGTCAGAAGTCTCGGCGCATCCGACCTCGAAATGTTCGAAGCGCAGCGCTGAGTTCGCGAACATCCGATCGATGCGCATCCAGGGGAGTTTGGACGGGAAGGTGTAGCCGAATCCCCAACCTACCTCGCGAAATCCGTCTTGGTACGTGTCTTCGAACTGCGCCAGCAACGGGCTCAACCCGGGCAAGTTCGTGTCGCCGACAATGAGGACGGGCAGCGTCTCGGCGCGGGTGCTCTTCGCCACAACATCGAGCTCGCCCTTTCGAAGCCCGCTGTTGGCTTGAACGTCCGGGCCGGCTGCGCCTTCGAACAATCTTCCCGAAGCGATTTCATTGCGGAGCCCGGCGCCCCGGATTCGGTAGAAGCCTTGTCGTGGCGAGACCGGATGAATATTGTAGATGGCTACGCTGCCGACAGGCGTCTCGCCGACGTAGCGCATGTATCGGGGCGAGTGCATCTGATTGCCGTAAAGGAATCGGTTGGGCTCCTGAATGCTGGACAGGGGAAACCGGCTTGCGACGACGAATTGCCCTGTCGCATTCACGGTCGCGTAGCGAGCTTGGAGCGCTCGGATGAGTGGGTCGTCCGCACCGATGGCGATCTCCTGCATGACGACAAGGTCTGGAGAGTAATGGTCGACGGCCTCAAGAAGAGCCGGTATGCCCGAGTATCCGGAGTTGGCATTGAGGCTGAGTACGCGCATCGTCGGTCCGCTACCGGTGGGCGAGCGAGCGCTGGGCAGCACGAGTCCCATGAGCGGAAAGAGAACCAAGCCGCCCGCGGCGAGTTGCGCGAGAAGCAGCAATCGCATGCGATAGCGAACGAGCGCAATGACCACGAGGGGCAAAGGCACGGCGAAGCCGACTCGCGGAAGATAGAGTGCCGCACCGGTGAACCACCAGCGCTCCCCGACGAATCGGAACGCCAAGACCACTGCCAGGAGCATTGTCGGATAGGCGATCGCCGCGAACAGCACCAAGCGGCGGAAACACGTCTTCATGAGCCGTGCCCTTTCGTCGGGTGGGTCCAGTCAGTGCAAGCGCAAAGCGGGAGTAATCGCCAAACGGGCGCTGCGCCCCGGTCTCGGGCGGCGTTTGCCTGCCGGCGTGTTTTGAGTGCCATCTGTACCGACGGTCCGCTACACTCGTCGGTCTCGGAGAGGTTAGGGTGCATGGATAAGAAGATCCTAGTGACCGGCGGGGCGGGCTTTTTGGGGTCGCACCTGTGCGAGAAGCTAATCTCGATCGGTCACGACGTCCTCTGCGTCGACAATTTTTTCACCGGCTCGAAGCGCAATGTCGAGCACCTGATTCGCTCTCCGATGTTCGAGTTGATGCGCCACGACGTGACGTTTCCCCTTTATGTCGAAGTGGAACGCATCTTCAATCTTGCGTGCCCCGCGTCGCCGATTCACTATCAATTCGATCCCGTTCAAACGACCAAGACGAGCGTGCACGGCGCCATCAACATGCTCGGCTTGGCCAAGCGCGTAAAGGCCAGGATCCTACAAGCTTCGACTTCGGAGGTCTACGGAGACCCGGAAGTACATCCGCAGCCGGAGACGTACTGGGGTCGCGTCAATTGCGTGGGTCAACGCAGTTGCTACGACGAGGGCAAGCGGTGTGCCGAGACGCTGTTTTTTGATTATCAGAGACAGCACGGCCTTGAAATAAAGGTCATTCGTATTTTCAATACGTATGGTCCGCGCATGCATCCGAACGATGGTCGCGTTGTCAGTAATTTTATCGTACAAGCGCTGCGCGGCGAAGATATTACCATCTACGGGGACGGTCATCAGACTCGCTCGTTTTGTTATGTAGACGACTTGATCGACGGCATGATACGGATGATGGATTCCGAAAGTGGTTTCTATGGCCCCGTCAACCTTGGAAATCCGGGCGAGTTCACGATGCGCGAGCTTGCCGAACGAGTCTTGCAGCTGACCGGCTCCAAATCGCGGCTTGCCAGCAAGCCGTTGCCGGCGGACGATCCCCGGCAGCGCAAGCCCGACATTGCGCTTGCGACGTCGCGGCTGAATTGGGTCCCCAAGGTCGCACTCGAAGACGGCCTGAAGGAGACGATCGCTTACTTCAGGCGATTGCTCGCGAGCTGACGGCGTCATAGGGCGGTTTACAAATGGGGTGTTGCACAGATGGCGCCCGTCGTGATCGTTGCCTCCCGAAGCGAGGCGGCTCGTGATCGTGAGCGTGGCACTCGCCGTCTGTTCGCTGCCGGTCCTTTGCTGGACGGCGTATCTCGCTACGCTTGCGCTGCTGTCTCGAGCCAATTCGACCGCCCGATCGGCCGCAGCCCCTCGGATTCGGTTCGAGGTCATCGTGCCAGCGCACGACGAAGAGCGTGGCATTGCGGCAACGGTGGCCAGTCTTCTGGCTGCGCAATACCCTCCGGAGCTCCGGCGAGTCGTAGTGGTGGCGGACAATTGCACGGACCGGACGGCGGTCCGCGCAACGGAGGCAGGTGCGGTCGTCGTCGAGCGCAATGACCCGGCTCGTCGGGGAAAGGGCTATGCGCTTGCGCATGCATTCGAGCGCGTGCTGCGTGAAGGACGCGCCGACGCGGTCGTCGTTGTCGATGCGGACACGACCGTGGGGTCGAATCTCCTTCAGGTGCTGGATGCGCGCTTGCAGGCTGGCGCGCGCGCGGTTCAGGTACATTACGGCGTCGCGAATCGCCAAGCGTCCTGGCGAACTCGGTTGATGCACATCGCCTTCACCCTGTTCCACGACGTGCGATCGCGCGCCCGCGAACGGTTCGGTGCTTCGGCAGGCCTTCGAGGCAACGGGATGGCATTCCCCCTCGTCACCCTGCACGAGGTGCCGTATGACGCATTTTCTCTGGTTGAAGATGTCGAGTACGGGATACGGCTCGGCCTCGCCGGACATCGGGTCCAGTATGCGGGAGAAGCTCAAGTGCTCGGTGAGATGGTCTCCTCCGAGCGGGGATCCCGCAGCCAAAGGCAGCGCTGGGAGGGCGGAAGGTGGGCGCTCGCACGTCGGCAGGCGCGGCAGCTGCTCGGCGAGGCGCTACGCCGGCGAAGTGTGGTGTTGCTCGATTTGGCTGCCGACCTGCTCGTTCCGCCATTGACGTACGTTGCCCTTGCGGCAGTCGGCGGAGCCGGCGCGTCGGCAGTCTGGGTTGCGCTGGGTCATGGCGCCTGGTGGTCGATCGCTCCGTGGTGTGTCGCATTGGCTGGACTCGCCGTGTACATCATTCGAGGAGTGTGGCTGTCTGGCACGGGCATGCGAGGCATACTGGACTTGCTCTGGGTGCCGGTTTATCTCGTTTGGAAGTTGACACTGGCCCGGCGCGCGTCGTCGGCGCACGAGCGTGAGTGGGTTCGCACGACGCGTGAGGAGCGAGAAAAGCCTTGACGGCAGACCGCTCGAAGCTGGCGGTTCGAACGCCGACGTTCGTGGCAATTCTCGGGGCGGTCCTGCTGACGTCCCTCGGTGTCAATGCGGTTCTCGTTCACACGGCGCGCCGATACGTGGAAGAGACAAACGCCGTTCGGCTCGACCCGGCCGGACTGAAGGTATACGCGACCGAGCGCCCGATGCCTCGCGGCAATGGGCCGCTGCTGGTGCTCTTCGGCGATTCTCGTGCCGCCATGTGGCCGGCGCCGCCGACGCCGACGGGCTACCGCGTCGTGAATAGGGGGGTAGGCTACCAAACCACGGCCCAGATTCTGCTGCGCCTCGACAAAGAACTTGCTCCGCTACGCCCAAACGTCGTCGTCGTCGAGGCCGGTGTCAACGACCTCAAGGCAATTGCCGAATTCCCCGATCGACGCGACGAGATCGTCGCGGATTGCAAGGTCAACCTCGCGCGCATTGTCGACGAGTGCCGTCGGATCGGCGCGGCTGTGGTGCTCGTGAACGTGTTCGGCATCGGCGACGTAGCCTTTTGGCGAAGACCCTTTTGGTCGCCCGAGGTGCGCGTCGCCGTAAGGGACGTCAACGCGTTCCTGCCAAGCCTCGTCCGAGAGGGTGTCGTCCTGTTCGATGCCAACGGGGTGTTGGCCGATCCACGAGGCGAGATACAGCGTGCATATCAGGTCGATTACCTCCATATCTCGCCGATCGGGTACGCGGCGCTGAACCAGAGTCTCGTGTCCCTCTTGTCGACAATGGCGAGGTGATATCGATCCGAGTCACGTTCGTCGCCAACGTGGCTCGGCCGCTGCGAGCTCGAGCGCGCCTTGCGCGCCTCCGCCGTGTTCGTTACCCTAAGGAGCCGGTGCGTGCGTGCGATGGGGCATGGGGTCGCGTGTGCACACCGAATGGTATGGGGAGCCCGATGACGCAAGCAACCAATCCGCAGGCATCATCCCCCGGAGGCGCGGCCGCGACGGGCCCCTCGCCTCTGTCCTCGAGTGAGCGCGAGGCGCTCAAGCGATCGTACGCCGAGGACGGTTACTTCATCGTCAAGAACGTGGTGCCCAGAGAAAAGCTTGCGCTTTTTCGGACGAGAATCGTCGAAGAGTTCGAGCGCACCAAACTGTCGGGCCGTCTCATTCACGGCGGAGGTGGCATAAGCGGTCACCTGAATAGCTTTCCTGGTGAAGAGTCTCGCTTTGCGTACGAGGCGGTTTGTGAACGCGGAATTGTCGACCTGGTGAGGGAAATATACTCTCGCCCGTTCGTGACTCCGAACGTCGGCTGCAACTTGAATCTTCCCGACAGTGTAGCACAGCATTACCACGTAGACGGCAGCTTCCTCGACGCCTTCATCGTCGTGAACGTTGCCGTCGTCGACACCGACGTGGCGAACGGCGCCATTGAAGTCGTTCCCGGGACTCACAAAAAATTTTACAAGTACTGGCGCTTCGCGTTGGAAAGGCCACAGCGCTTCAGCAAGCGAATCCCAATGAATCAAGGAGACGTGCTCGTGCGAACATCGAGTCTTTGGCATCGGGGAATGCCGAATCGCACCGCTCTTCCGCGTCCGATGATTGCATTGGTCTTCGGTCAAGAGCAGTCCGAAGTGCAGCGTCGAGATCCGTTTAAGGTCAACGAGGGCAAGATGATGTTTTACGAGAACTGGTACCGGCCTACGATGCTCGGGCGAATGCGCGAGCGAACGTTCGTGATGGCACCGTTCACGTATTCCGCTTATCGATTTGTCAGATCGCTGTTCGGGAACAAGGGCTATGCCACCCCGTGACCCGAGAGCCACGGCTGCGTTGCCGCTCTGTCTTGGCGCGCTGATCACGGCATGCCGAGGATCAGATCGACGTTCGCAACGGCCGGCGGATACGACTGAGGCACGTTCGCCGTAACGAATTCGACCGTGTTGTCGCCGGCGACGAGATCCGCCAGGGGGACCTCCAGCATCTGGCCGAATGCGCCCCACATCTGGCTTGCGAATGGGCTGACCCCTTCAACGATCTGTGGGCCTGCAGGCGACGCCATGGTGAGCGCCAGCTCGGCAGCCGTCAGGGGTCGATCAATCCAGGTTCCCCCGTTAATCCGATACCGCAGAGAGAATTGAGAGGGAGTGCCGTCGTTGATGTCGTACCAGCTCGACAGCGCAATGCGGGCTGTGGTCACGCCCGTGAGCTCGACACCCGAAAAATGCAAACTGGCGTTGGGACCCTGCGCCGCGTCTGCCACCAGGTAACCTACATTGACCGAGCCCTGAGGAGGGGCGCTGAATCCGAATGGGGCACCGGAAAAGGCAACCAACGAATCCGGCACCTCGTACTCGCGCCAATTCGCGATGACCGGACCATCGAAGCCGATATTGTCCCAATGCGCGGGCCAGGATTGAAGCTCGTTATTGGGACTGTACTTGAGGGTGGCATGATTGTGCGTGGTGATATGGACGTAGCCGCGAGTGAACGGCAGGTCGACGTCGGCGCTATACACAAGCTGAGGTGTTCCGAACGTCACGCCATCCGGTGAGAAGGGTGTCGCAAACACGGTGATGTTTTGCTGCGATACACGCACCTCGAAATGATTGAGGGCGCCCTGGAGAGTGGGCAGGCAAGGTGAAGCGGGCGCCGGCGATAGGACCGTATCCACGTAGTTCTGGAACACCTGAATGGAATCGAGTGTGAAGCTACCTGTAGTCGAAACGGTCGTCGCTGCGGCGCCGCACGAGTCGGACAGCTGCACCTCGAAGGCGTTCTGCGGAATCACTGCGCCCTCGTCGTTGAAACGGATGGCGAACGACGGCACCGCGATCGGGTCTGCGGTTACGTCGAGCGAGATCCAGCCTAACAATGGAAGGTTGAAAGCCTCGGCGTCGAACACGATTGTTCCGGTTCGCCCCGCAAAATCGAACGGTTGCCGGACGCGGTAAGAGTTCTCTCCGTAGTTTTGCGCCGCCACGGCGACAAGCAATTGCGGACTCGCCACCGTTGCGCTCGGGTCGCAGATGAGCGTGTCGTTGTCCGGAAATGCGGTGGCGAGAAGGCCCGACCGGCAGTTGTCGATAGCGGCAGGCATGATCGGGAAGGGATTGCCGCCGGTCGTCGGCAGCTGCACGACCAGGCGGCTCCCGCTCCATCTCTGTGGATCGAGATCTCCGGCGCGGCCACGTGTCGTTGAGGGGGCATCGAACGTGTCGCAGAACGCCGCCGCCTCGAGCCCGCACCCCGGTGGGGAAGAGGAGCCGTCCGACCCCGTCGCGTTTGAGAGGCCGGCGCCGGACGCCGCTCCGGCGTCGGTCGTCGCAGACGAGCCGGCAGCGCTAGACGGGTGTACCTGCTCGTCGGTATCGGGGGAATCGTGTGGGGCGCCCGACCCGCAGTCGGACCCGAGAAGAGCCAGACTGGTGGCCATTGCACGACCATGCGCACTCATGCGCGTGTCCCTCCTCCTGCCGCTGCCTTCCATGAAGGACTCTCCCAATTGCCGCTCCAGTCGAGAGCGGGTCTTATCGTATCGCTGCGATGGCATTCGCGTAGAAGAAAGCGTTGTCGCGCGGCGCACAGGACTTGAGGTAATCATCCCGGCGCCAAAGTGCGCTTGGCCTGGCTTCGCGGGATTGCGAGAACCAAATACGGCTCCCGAACTCCTCCGGGTTCGCGGAGGCGTGGCGCCGACGCGCTGTCGATTTTGCGGTAGCTCCTGGGTGGCCACATTCGCGCCCCCGAACCCACCGCGGTTGTTCCCGCCCAAAACCATCAGTTTTTTCTTCGATGCGCCCGCCGTCGGAACTCGATTTAGCTTACGGTCGTGATGGGACCAGCGTAGCATTGCGGTACTCGGGACGAGCTCCACAATGGCTATTGGCGCTTCTGATGGGTCCATAACGTATCCCAACTCTGTCAATGGTCAGGCGCGGCCTAACGGGCACGGGGCTAGCGGCGGACTCAGCCAGGAGCATGTCGCCCGTCCAGGGGAGCGATTCTCCGAAGAAGGGTGCTCGGAAATGGAAATTTCAGGCACTTTGGGAGACGTTGCCAACATGAGGCGGCTGTCGTATCCAACTAAATGCGGTTACGCTTGGGCTCCGCCGCCGCTCATGCGCGCCCTCACTGAGGCAGTCTCATGATCAAGATCCACCCTGACGCTCAGGTCTCTCCGGAAGCGGATGTGGGCGATGGCACCGTCATCTGGCGAAACGCTCAGATTCGGGAAAAAGCACGGATAGGAAGAAACTGCATAGTCGGGCAAGGTGTGTACGTTGAGTACGGCGTGGTTGTCGGAAACCACGTGAAGATCCAGAACAACGCGTCTCTGTACAACGGACTCGAACTGGACGATGGGGTGTTTGTGGGGCCCCATGTCGTATTCACGAACGACAAGGTGCCCCGGGGCATCAATCCGGACGGATCGCTGAGGGGCCCGGCCGATTGGACCGTCGGTTCGACGCGCGTACGCTATGGCGCCGCAATTGGAGCCTGCGCTGTCGTGGTGACGGGCGTTACGATCGGGCGTTGGGCGATGATTGGATCAGGATCGGTCGTGACCAAAGACGTGCCCGATCACGCCCTTGTGGTTGGAAATCCGGGGCGCGTGATCGGCTGGGTCAGCGCAGATGGTACGCGTTGCGGTTCGCAGGAAGAAGCGGTGGCGCTGACGCGTTCGGAACAGGCAGCGCCTCAGGCGAAAAGGGAGAAGCGACAATGATAGGCATCGGCGTAATCGGATACGGCTACTGGGGTCCGAACCTGGTTCGCAACTTCAACTTGACCGATGGCGCACGGGTCGTCGGCGTTTGCGATCAGTCGCCGGCCCGACGCGCACAGGTCGAAGCACATTATCCAGCCGTGAAAACGTTCGCCGACGCACGAGAGATGCTCGCAGACTCACGCGTCGACGCGGTCGCCATCGCCACGCCCGTGTCGTCGCATTTTGAGCTGGGAATGGCTGCGCTCGAGGCGGGCAAGCACGTGTTCATCGAGAAACCCATCACGACGACCTCCGAACAAGCGTCGCAGCTCGTCGATGAAGCCGAGAAGCGTCGGCTGATCCTGATGGTGGATCACACCTTCGTTTACACGACGGTTGTTCGAAAGATCAAAGAGCTCATCGAGCAAGGAAGCCTCGGTCAGCTTTATTATTATGATTCGGTGCGTGTGAATCTCGGTCTATTTCAGCACGACGTCAACGTACTTTGGGATCTCGCGGTCCACGACTTGTCGATCATGGACTTCGTATTGGGAAAGCTGCCGAGAATGATCGCAGCGACCGGCGTTGCGAGCGTTCCCGGGCAGCCCGAAAGCCTCGGGTACCTCACCTGCTTTTTTGACGACAATTTGATCGCCCATTTTCACGTCAACTGGCTCGCGCCCGTCAAGATCCGTCGCACGATGATTGGTGGCTCGCACAAGATGATCGAATGGGATGACATGCAACTCAGTGAGAAACTTCGCATTTACGACAAGGGCATCACCGTAAACAGCGGGCCGGAGGGCGTCTATCAGCTCAAGGTCGGCTACCGTGCGGGTGACATGTGGGCACCGCACTTGAACAATGTCGAAGCGCTGCAAGTCGAAGCACGTCATTTCATCGACTGTATCGGCAGCGGACGGCGACCGACGACCGACGGTCAGGCGGGCCTGCGCGTCGTACGTATTCTTGAAGCTGCATCCAAGTCAGTCGCGCAACACGGTCAACCCGTCCAGCTCACCCGGTGAGGAGCAAAACAACGTGATACCGTTCGTCGATCTGAAGACCCAATATTTGTCGATCAAGCAAGAAATCGACGCCGCAGTCCTCGGTGTCCTGGAAAGCACGCAATTCGTGCTAGGAACGGCGGTGGCTTCGTTCGAAAAGGCCTTTGCGAGTTACTGCTCGACCGAGCACGCGATTGCCGTGAATAGCGGCACGAGCGCTCTGCATCTCGCTTTACTTGCTGTGGGCGTGGGGCGCGGCGATGAAGTCATTACGACGCCGTTTACGTTCGTCGCGACTGTGTCTGCGATCGACTATGCCGGCGCCAAACCGGTTTTCGTCGACATTGATCCCGAGACGCTCACGATTGACCCTGCCAAAATCGAAGCGGCCATCACCTCGCGGACCAAGGCAATCCTGCCTGTACACTTGCACGGTCGGCCGGCCGACATGGATCCCATTCTGGCCGTGGCACGCCGGCACGGCATTGCCGTGATAGAAGACGCGGCGCAGGCGCATGGCGCCGAATACAGGGGTCGGCGAGCCGGAAGCATGGGCGAGCTCGGCTGCTTCAGCTTCTATCCCGGCAAGAACCTGGGCGCTTACGGCGAGGGGGGCGCCGTCACGACGAATGATTCGGGTTACGCGAAGACGCTCAGAATGTTGCGCGACTGGGGTAGCGAGCGCAGGTACCACCACGACATCAAGGGCTTCAACTACCGGATGGAAGGCATTCAGGGTGCCGTCCTCGGCGTAAAGATGAAGTATATCGAAGACTGGACGGAGGCTCGGCGCCGGCACGCTGCGCAATACGACGCGCTGTTGCGCGGTAGCGTCTACCGTGGCCCTTCGTCCGCCCCCGAATTGCGCGCCGTCTACCACGTCTATGCGATCCGGCATTCGAAACGCGATGCGCTGCAGGGGTATCTAACGCAGCGCGGAATTGGGACCGGAATTCACTATCCCATTCCGGTTCACCTACAGCGTTGCTTCGTCGAACTCGGGCACAAGCCCGGTGATTTTCCACATGCTGAGCGTGCTGCAAACGAAACGCTGTCGTTGCCCATGTTTCCGGAGCTCGCGCCAGCCCAGGTCGAACAGGTCGTCGGCGCGCTGCGCGATTGGCCGGAGCGGTAGCCCACATGTCCTCAGCAACGCGTGTTCTGGTCACGGGTGGCGCGGGCCTCATTGGATCGCACATCGTGGACCTCTTGGTTCGTGATCGCGAGCGCGGCTCGATCGGCGAGATCCTCGTTGTCGACAATTTCGTGCGCGGCCGGCGCGACAATCTGGCTGCCGCCCTGACCCGGGGTCCGGTGACGATCGTGGAGGGCGATATTCGTGATCGCCCTCTGCTCAAGAACGTTATGCAGGGCGTCGACCAAGTGTTCCACCAGGCCGCCATTCGCATTACGCAGTGTGCGGAGGAGCCGCGTCTCGCGCTCGAGGTCTTGGTTGACGGCACTTTCAATGTGCTTGAAGCCGCGGTTGCGGCTCGAGTCAAGCGCGTCGTGGCCGCGTCGTCGGCATCGGTTCTGGGGCTTGCTGAGGAGTTTCCGACGACCGAGCGTCACCACCCGTACAACAACCGAACGCTGTACGGGGCTGCGAAAGCTTTCAACGAGGGGCTACTGCGGAGCTTCAACGATATGTTCGGGCTTGAATATCTCGCACTCCGATACTTCAACGTATACGGGGAGCGAATGGATATACATGGCGCCTATACCGAGGTGTTGATTCGCTGGATGGACCGAATTCTCGAAGGAAAGCCTCCTCTCATATTCGGCGATGGCACCCAAACAATGGACTTCGTCCACGTGGAGGATATCGCGCGAGCCAACATGCTCGCGATGAGGTCAACGCTGAGCGATGAGGTGTTCAACGTTGCGAGCGGCATCGAGACAAGCTTAAACGATCTGGCCATAGCTCTGTTGCGGGTGATGGGCTCGAACTTGCAGCCGGAATACGGTCCGGCTCGCAAGGTGAATGCGGTTCCGCGGCGACTCGCAGAGGTCGGGAATGCGGCTCGCCGGCTGGGTTTCGAGGCCAAGGTCGGCCTCGACGAAGGGCTGCGCCGTCTCGTTGCGTGGTGGCGTTCAGAGAAGAATCGGGCGTCCGCATGAATCGGCCGCCGCCGCCCCGCAGCATTCCGCTTGCCAGACCCGTTACCGGTGAGGCGGAGGCCGACGCTGCGCGGCGGCCTATTATGTCCGGCTGGCTCACACAAGGGCCCGAGGTGGCTGCCTTTGAGCGGGAGTTCGCCGCATTTGTCGGCGCGCGCCATGCGTGCGCAGTATCGAACTGCACGACAGCACTGCATCTGGCTCTGCTCGCCGTGGGCGTCGGACCGGGTGATGAAGTGATCACCGTCAGCCACTCGTACATCGCGACGGCGAACAGCGTTCGGTATTGCGGCGCACAACCCGTGTTCATTGACGTGGATGCGGCGACGAGCAACATGGACCCGGCTCTGATCGAGCGCGCAATCACGCCTAAGACGCGGAGCGTTCTCTGCGTCCACCAGATGGGTATGCCATGTGACGTTCCGGCGATCGTCGCGGTCGCCGCCAAGCACGGCCTGCCCGTGGTCGAAGACGCGGCCTGCGCGAGCGGCAGCGAGTTCGTGCTCGACGGCGTCGTTGAGCGAATAGGGCGTCCGCACGCCGACATCGCCACATTTTCATTTCACCCACGTAAGGTGATCAGCACGGGTGACGGAGGCATGCTCACGACGAATCATGCGCGTCACGACGAACTCTTTCGCCTTCTTCGCCAGCACGGAATGAGCGTCAGCGATCGGGTTCGACACGGCGCCGCCGAGGTCGTATTCGAGGAGCATTCGGTGCTCGGGTTCAACTATCGGATGACCGACATCCAAGCGGCGGTTGGGCGGGTTCAGCTGCAGCGTTTACCCGAGATTGTCATGACGCGTCGTCGCCTCGCCGATCGATATCGCGAGCTTTTCGCCGACGTCGAAGGTCTAGGCCTTCCGTTCGAGCCAACCTGGGCGCGCTCCAATTGGCAGAGCTTCTGGGTCGAGCTGCCGAGCTATTGCGACCAGCGGACCGTCATGCAGGCTCTATTGGACCGCGGCATTGCGAGCCGTCGGGGCATCATGTGCTCGCACAGGGAAGCGCCGTACCGACGCGCGGACCCCCCTTACAGGCTTCCCCATTCCGAGCGAGCTCAGGATCGACGCATCATTCTGCCACTCTTCCCGCAGATGACAGACGACGAGCAGGTGTATGTCAGCCAGGCCCTGCGTGACGCGTGTGACCCTGACGCGCGATGATGCGCTGCGGCCTTTCCCCGTGAGCGTCGCCGAACGACGGGGGAAAGGGGCGACGGCCTGGTATGGGGGCGATGCGATCCCCTGTGCTCAATGAGAGTGAGAGGTGTCGCCTTTCGTCGACGTCAGACGAACGCTGAGCCCGCTCGACGCCTGTCGGAGACGAGCTCGCCAGCTTTGCTCCATCATCGCGCGCGGCGTCGGAGCTGCGCCGATCATTGCTGGGCTTCCAGGGTGTTGGCAGCGTCCAGAACCGCGGGGGCAGGTTCACGATGGCCAATCGATCGGAGCAACGCCCGAGCGGGAAACCGCGCCTCTGCCTTGGGATTGGAACGGCGTGATCGGGACCGGCCAGAGTCTTTCGGTTGGAGCCGAGGCACGCGACGTAACCATGAAGACGCAGCACTTCAAGAACCTGAAGCTGTCGCTCGGCGATAGCGATTTTGATAGCCCGCCGTATGACGCGAATGCACCGGCGCTGTCGGTCGTTCCACTCGTTGAGCCCATTCGTCCGGAGGCGACGCGCTACCCGAGTGCCTACCCGACCAATATCTACGGGGAGACGCCCCACACGGCGATGGCAGACCAAATTTCGCTTCTCTACGCGAATGCCGGACGAGGCGATTACGTTACCGTGCACACGGTCGTCGGCGAGTCGGGTCAAGGGATCCATGCGATTGAAAAGGGCGCGCTCGTAACGTCGACCACCGGGCACGCGTACGCCGCGGCGCTTTTCGAGGTCTCGGCGCTCAAGCGTCTCGCGTCGACCGCCGGCAGGTCATACGGCGTCGCCGCGATCGTCTTGACTCACGGCGAAACCGACGGCAGTAACGACGACTACGAAAACGACGTCGCGCGGCTTCTCGCCGACCTCAACACGGACATCCGGGTCATCACCGGCCAGAGGACGAGAATTCCGCTTCTGCTAACGCAGCAGCAAACGCGCCCCGGCGACGACTCGAGGGCGTCGTCGCTGATCGCACAGTGGAAGATCGGAGTCGACCATGGCGATGACGTCGTGTGTGTGGGCCCCAAGTATCAGTACCCGTACGCCAGCGATCACCTTCATTTGATCGCGAATGGTTACGATCAGCTCGGCGAGAAATATGCGGAAGTGTACTATGAGTGGGTCGTTCTTGGCCGACGCTGGCAGCCGCTGCAACCGATCGCAGCCTTCCGGCGCGGCAGCGTCATCACGGTGAACCTTCACGTTCCCGTTGCTCCCCTCGTCTGGGACGAGCGAATGCCGGCCCCGCACCAAACGTCGCACGCCGCGTGGTCCAAAGGCAGAGGCTTCGAGGTCGAGAGCCGGGAAGGCGAACTCGCGATCGAGTCCGTCGCGATAAAGGACGACTCCGTACTCATCCACTTGGCGACCGCGCCGGCGGCCGCGGATCTGGTCGTGCGTTATGCCGTAACTCAGGACGGGATAGGTTCGCTCGGCGGCCTTGCGACCGGGCGCATCGGCCAGTTGCGGGATTCGGATCCTCTTGTTGGGTACGACACGAAGTTACCTCAATACAACTACGCCCTCTCCTTCGAAATGCCCGTGGAATAGGTCCGGCTCGCATCACGGTCAGGCGGTCGCGCCGCGGCACGCAAAGTGTACAATGAGGCTCTGGAGACGAGTCATGAAACCTTCGTTCGCACCGAACGTCGACGATCGCGGGCGCGCGCCGAGGCAAACGCGCACGCGCATGGGCGCTGCGGTGTTCAGCTCGTTGGTCTCGGCGCTGGGTGCCGGCTGCGTCATTGACCTCAAGCCGGGCGACGCGAATGCGGAGGCCGGCAGCGACGCGGAGATCGAAACCTCTGCCGCCGGCGACGCCGAGATCGAGACCTCTGCCGCCGGCGACACAACGGTCAGTGCGACACCGCTGCCCGGCACGTGGTCAAACGTTACCGGGGAGCTCGCGGGCATGCCCTCGGTGTGCGGAACCGTACAGACCGTCTTCACGAACCTCAGCGAGAATCTCGTGACCGCCGGCGTCGCGGACAACGGACTCTGGGCAAGCAGCAGCCCCGGCGGCGACCCCGACGGAGGCGGCTGGTCTGAGCTGGATATGGGCAACGCGGCCGTGTGCTCGTCGGCCATGCCCCCGGCGTCCCAATGCATCACGAATCGGCCAACGGCCCTCGTTTACGATCCCGCGAACCCGGGTCAATATTGGGAGTCCGGCATTTATGCTCAGGGCTATGCCGTGTACATCACCACGGACAACGGCAACACATTCACCGGGCTCGGCACCAACAACGCGAACACGCCTCTGGCGTTGGGTAGCGATCTGGTCAGCATCGATTTTTCCGGTTCCGATCGGAACACGCTTCTCGCGGGGGGTCACGAAACGACGGGAATGCAGGCCCTCTACCTGTCGACGGACGGCGGCATGACGTGGAACAACGTCGGTGCGAATCTGCCTCCGATATCCTGCACGTACCCCCTGGTCATCAGTCCGATGGAATACTTCGTCGGTTGCGAGATGGGTGGCGTGTATCGGACGATGGACGGTGGAAAGACTTGGGGCATCGTTACGGCGAATGGCGGGGCAAGCGCGCCCTTGTGGGCGTCGGATGGCTCGATCTACTGGGCGAGTCCCACGGGGAGCGGAATGGCGAAAGGGCTCTCGGACGGCGCCACGTGGGTAGACAATGTGGCCTCCGACCCTAACGCGATCACCGGCAGTCATCCTGTGGAGATTCCGGGCGGCCTTATCGCCACGCTCGGGCCGCAGTACGTCGTAGTCTCTCCGGACAAGGGAGCAACTTGGAATCCGGCGAGTGCGGTCTATCCTGCCGGAAGCGTACCGTATGGACTCGTGTACTCGGGCGGTTTCTTTTACATTTGGTACCAAGATTGCGCCACCTTTAGCGGCAACGATCCCGTGCAGTCGGATGCGATCTTCAGTTTCCCGTGGAGCGGTGCGGACGATTGAGTCGCCGGCCTGCCGGCGGCGTGCGACGTCGTCGAACTCGGTCGAACGGTCGGCCATAGCCCGCGGATCGTTCGCAGGCTCACGGATGCCGAACGCGGGTTTACGGGGTCACTTTCAGCGCCAACAATCCGGCATTCCAGCTTGCGGCGTAGAGAATGCGGTGCGTCGAATCGAACGCCATCTGAAACGGCCCGTTGATGAACTGTTGGGTGCCCGCGTTGGTCCAAACCGAGCCGGTGCTCTCGGGAGCCGTCAGATACGACATAGGACCGATGTACGCGCCGGTGTAAAGGGTAGTCCCATCGCCGATGACGCTCGAGTAGCCGCTCAGCGGCGCGACGGCCGACCAGGTCTGCCCGTTGTCCATGCTGAGAAGAATGTGGGGCGTACCGGAGACGTACAGAGCGCCCGCAGCTGTGTAGTAGATTGTGCCACCACCGTGCTGCATGTTGTTCGTGGACACTTGCGTCCACGTGGTGCCGGCGTCGGTAGTCCGCCAGAAGCCCGCCCCCTGCGTTCCAAATAGCCAGGTGTTCTTGTTTCCGATTCCCAACGCGGGATTGTACAAGAAGAAGACATCGTACCCGCCCGTTCCAGCCCAGGCTGCGTTTGGATTGTGCGTTGTCCACGTGTTGCCGCCATCGGAGCTCTCGAGGACGCCCGAGTTGTCGGCTCCGAAACCGAAATCGCTGCCGCTGTTCCAATACCAATGAAACGTAATCAGCACATGGTCGAAATCCGACGGATCTACATCGATGTGGTAGACATCGAAATCGTTGAGCGATTGGGCGACCGATTGGAATCCGGCCGGCATGGCCCAGCTCTGCCCGCCGTCGGTAGTGACCCAAAAGCCATTGGTGCTTCCTCGGACTCCGTCACATAGGTACATGTGCGCCGGGTTTGCGGGATCGATGCGAATGTTGATGGGAGATTGAAACTGTCCGAGCGTCGCCCACGTCGAGCCCCCATCGGTGCTGCGGAAGAGCCCACCGGGAACGGCAGCAAACGTGGAGGTGTTGAATCCACCGACCGTCAGGTAAATGGTGGAGGGATGGCACGGGTCCAGCGCCATTCCCTGGGCAAAGACGGAGTCGCTGCCCGCACCGGGAAAGCTAACGGAAGGGGGGCTAATCGTGGCCCACGTACCCGCCGTGAGCGTCGGCGTCGCACCCGTGGCACCACCCGGTCCGCCGTCGACCGGACATGTCGGGGGGACGAACGGCGCTGAGGTGCTCGACATGGACGTCGATCCGCTCGGTGCGGCATTTGCGACGCCAGAGCCATTGGATACACCGGAGCTCGGGGACGGGGGTCTGGCGGCCGCTGAGGAAATCGACCCAGAATCGGCGGGTTGGCTCGCGGTCTTCGCCGGGACAGCCGCAGACGGATCTCCGCCACACGCCGCAACCAAAGAGATCCACGCGGACGCCTTTGCAATGGAATTCATGATAGGTGCTCTCAATGGGTGATGTGCAACCACCGTCCCGGCGAGCTCGTCGCAACGAGCGCGGGCGGCCGCCGCAAGCCGCTGGAATGGCTATTCGGCGATATCGTTACCACGATGGCTATTTGCCTTCCGGCGCGGGGCGTACGCGCTTTGGAGCCACGGGGTACGGCCACATCCATCCAGTCGTTAATTCACACGGTGCCGACGGGGCTGGAGACGGGGGTAACTCCCGGGTCGAAAGAGGCTCCGAGGGGATGGGAGGTCGTTGTTTGCCCGGAAGGGGCCTCGAGGTGGTCACGTCTGCACCGAGGTGGTGAGGGGTGCAACGGGAGTCTGCGCGACAGAGAGGCCGTGACGGCGAGTGCTATGCCCAATCCGTCACGGCGTCCTGGCGCACCGGATCCCGATGTTCGTGCGAGTCGTCGGGGGATCACCGCTGCGGTACGGGGGGGGTAGGTCCAATGCGGAGTTGTAGAAATCGCCGCCCCGGATGGTCCGGTAGGAGGCGGGGGCGAGGTAGGCGCAGTCGGTGCACGGGTCGACATAGGTGACGTCCCAGTCCAGGTTCCACTCCCACATTTCGCCGGCCATATCGAGCTGACCCCAGCGGGCAGGTCCTAGCGTCGCCGTCCCCACGGGTGCGATGCTGTTCAATGCGTTCGTACACATTCCGAAGTTGCAGTTGTAGATCGCGTACTGCGTCCCCATGCCCGGATCCGTGGAACCCCAGGGATACTCCACCTGTTGGCTTCCCCCGGCCGCGACGTATTCCCACTCTGCCTCACTGGGCAGGAAACCGCCGTCCCAAATGCAGAACGCGTACGCCTCGTACCAGTCCAGGCAGCTGATCGGCAGCGTCTCCTGGCTCCCCGCTGTGCTCGTCCACGTGCTGAACGGACCGCACGCCAGATTCGTGTTCCAGGTGCCGAGTGCGCCGGGCCCTGTCGCAATGTCGGCATTCCAATCCGCGGCGTCCCATCCCGTCTCGTAGGTCCCCGTTGCCGCGGCGTTGGCCAATCCGCTGCCCCCGTTCAGGTGCGTGTGAATGCCACTGCCATTGGCCGGTGGCGTGCCCGCGCTGCCGGTCAAATACGTCACGAACTGCCGAAACCGAGCCACGGTCACCAGGTACTTGTCCAGCCGAAACGCACTGACCGTCGCCCCGTCCGCCAAGCCCGTGGCCCCGGTGCCGCTGTTCGTATAGGTCCGAGCATACGTACCCCCGGGCACCCCCAGGCTCGTGCAGCAGCTCTCGCTGGCCATACCGCAGTTGTTGAGGCCGGCACCTTTCGTCTGGCAGCTCGCTGCATCCGGGCCGCCGTCGCCGACCGGGATCCCTGCCTCGGGTTCCGCTCCGGCGTCGGCCCCGGCGTCGTTTCCCGTCTCGGCCCCGGCGTCGGTGCCAGCCTCAGGCCCCGCCCCACCGTCCCCTGTCGAGGCGGTGCCGGAGTCAGAGCCTCCGCTTCCCGAGCTTTCTCCAGAACTGCTGGTCGAGGCCAATGAAGTTCCGCTGGCGCCGGAGTCGCTACGTGCATGGCTGCCGATGGCGGCCCCGGACGATCCATGGCCCCCAGAGCTGCACCCTGGCGCGAGGATGGCCAGTGCGACGCCGAAGATGGCAGTGCGGTCGCGGATCGGAAAGGTCAGCAGGAAGTCTACCCCGACGGCCTCGATCGAGTACCCGCCGCATAAAAGAGCACGCGTCAGTGTGTCTTGTAGCACGCGATGGCGCTCGAGTGAAAGCGGGCGCGTCCGGGCACGCGTACGAGGCTCGACGCCTCGTGCGACCGGGCGTTTTCCGGACGGCCGAAGTGCTCGTGCGGATCCAGACGCGACTTCGCCGTATGACGAAGCGGTAACATGATCGCATGGTTTCGGACTGCTTCGTCGAAGTCAGCCCGATCGCGATGCACCGTGTCGGGAGATGGCCATCAGCGGGCTCGCGGATCTTCCAGCAGTGTGGGTTTGGGATCGTGGCGGCACGTCCGAGGCCAAGGTATACGCGACGGCGATGGCCGCGGTGGGTTCGCCTCCTACGGTGCAGCCGAAGGCGGTGGCAGGTCCCCCACGGCCTGCACTTCACATCCCGTCGCTGGATGGATTGCGCGCCGCTTCGTTTTTCGCGGTGTTCCTTGCCCACGCGGGGCTTTCGCAGGTTCCCGGCGGCTTCGGCGTAACGGTCTTCTTTTTCCTGAGCGGCTACTTGATTACGACACTCATGCGGATCGAGGCCGAGACGACCGGACGCGTGAGGCTGGGTCACTTTTACTTGCGGCGGGCGCTCCGAATCCTCCCGCCTTTTTACATCGTACTGCTCGGAGCAACCGCGCTGGGCAAGGCCGGTTTTGTCCACGCCGACCCCCCGCCCCAGCTCTGGCCGGTGGCTGCGCAGGTCCTTCATGTTTCCAACTACTGGCTCGCTTTCAAGGGCTGGAGCGGCATCGCTCCCGGTACCGGCGTCTACTGGTCGCTTGCTGTCGAGGAGCACTTCTACCTGCTCTTTCCCGCGGCGTTTCTTCTTCTCGGCCGCTTGCGGCTCACGGGCTCGCAGAAGGCGGCTTGCTTTTGGGGAGTGTGTGTGGCGGTTCTTGCGTGGCGGTGTGCGCTGGTCCTGCTCCTTCAAGCGAAGGTGGACCGCACCTACATCTGCTCCGACACGCGTTTGGACTCGATCCTGTTCGGGAGCGCGCTTGCGGTCTGGAACAATCCGGCGCTCGACGTGGTCGACAGGGACGCTCACGTATCGGCGTGGCGACGTCTACTCCTTCTCGTTGGGAGTCTCGGTGTGCTGATCGTGACGTTCGTCGTCCGATCCGGGGATTTTCGCGAGACCGTTCGTTACAGTCTTCAGGGCATCGCACTTACGCCGGTGTTCGTGGCGTCCGTGCGCTTTCCTCACTGGTCGATCTTTCGACCGCTCAATTGGCGCCCGATGAAGTTCATAGGCACGCTGTCGTATTCTCTCTACCTTGTGCATCAAGTTGTGTTGGCCGCCGTCGAGCAGCATTCTCGATTGGGCGGCGTTTCGCGCGCCGCCGTAGCGTTGCTCGTGTCGTTCGCGATCTCGTGGATCATGTATCGCCTCGTCGAGAGACCCTGCGCGGCAGTTCGGCGGCGTCTGTCGGTTGCCGGGGCGTGATGCCGCCAGCGTGGCGGGCGACAGCGTCGTCCTCCGAAACCTCGACGTGGACGAAGCCTGGGGCGGGAAGTAGCGTCATACGGGGATGGTCGTGACTCCCCCGCCGGCGTCAGGTCTTTCGCGCGACGCCAACGTCGATTCGTTGCCGCCCGGTAATCCTCCGCGCGCCAGTACGCCGATCCACCTGACGCAGGTCGAGGGCATTCGCGCGCTCGCTGCGTGCGTCGTCTTCATCAATCACGCCTACGCCCAAGTGTGGAACCCGGGCCGAGCGCAGTTCCCGCCATGGTTTCTTTCGCCGTTCACGTACTCGCTGGTGGCAGGCCACCTTTCGGTGACGGTGTTTATCGTAGTCTCGGGGTTTTGTCTGATGCTGCCCGTGGTCGGGGCAGGCAATCGTCTTCGAGGAGGCGCGGTTGCATTTTTCAAGCGGCGTGCGCGTCGCATTTTGCCGCCGTACTACGGGGCGCTCGCATTCTGCCTACTCGCGATCTGGACGATCATTGGTAAGCCCACCGGGACCCTTTGGGACGTTCCGATCGAGCGCAGCTGGGTCGCCATCCTCAGTCATCTCGTTCTGCTGCAAGACCTGTTCGGCACCGGCAAGATCAACTACGTGTTCTGGTCCATCGCGGTCGAATGGCAGATCTATTTCATATTCCCGCTGCTGGTTGGTTCTTGGCGCCGCCTGGGTCCGACCTTCACCGTCTTCGCGGCACTCGCCGCCGGCTATGCGCTGCGATTGGGACTCGGACATACGCGTGTCGCGAGGGCCGCTCCGCAGTATATCGGGCTCTTCGCCATCGGGATGCTTGCCGCCTACATGGTGCGGAGCGACGACACGGCCATCGTGCTCGTGCGAAGACGCGTTCCCTGGCGCTGGGTGAGCCTCCTGTGCATTGCGTTGGTCGTGGCGCTAAGCGATTTCTGGGGTTGGCAGCAGGCCGTGGAGCGATTTTACGTGCTCGATTTTCCTGTGGCCGTTGCCGCGCTATGCGTTCTCGTTTTTACGTCGCTCGATAAATGGAGCATCGCTACGCGCATCTTATCGTGGAGACCGCTGGTCTTCGTCGGGACGTTCTCGTATAGTTTGTATTTGATCCATGCGCCGCTCCTTCAGATGATATGGCAGTACATTCTGGCGCCGGCCCATCCAAGTCCGCCTGTCATGTTCGCGGCGCTCATGGGTCCCGGTGCACTCTCGATACTTGGCTTCTCGTATGTGTTTTTTCGAATATTCGAGGAGCCATTCATGGGAAGGTCCGCGCCGAGAGCCTGGCAAGGGCCCAGGCCGGTCTCCGGCGGCACGGCAGAGGCGCTGGCTGCCGCGCCGTTGCCGGGCCGCCGCGCTCCGTAGAATCGGGCGAAGCGCGCTCCACCATGCTCAAAGGCGAGCGCCGGCCAGCTTGCCGCGAGAGACTTGCGCAAGCAAGCTTCGCAGCTGATCGACGGTTCGTGGCCCAACGAGGGCGACGGACACGCCTTTTGCACCCGCTGCATACTCGATGGCGATGCGCATCAGCGAGGTGCCGTCTTCCAGCGCCTGTCGCCGAAGTTGTGCGAGCTGCGCTTCTCGCCGCGTCCGTTCCTCCGGAGAGTGGCAGTAGGCATTTAGGTCGAGCTCGTCCGCGTCCTTGGCCAATAGACCGTTGGCCAGGCATTCCCGTGCGATGCAGGCGACCCCGGTCGCAGCGGCCGGCGGCAGAAGATCGTCGACTGCCCGCCGCTCGAGCAGGCTTAGCGTGAACTGGAGCGACGAAACGCCTGGATAGCGCAGGGCGGCGAGGCCGGCTTCGATCGTGTCGCAGGACACTCCATAATACCGGATCTTGCCCTCTTTCTTGAGCGCCTCGAGCGCCGGCTCCCACTCGCCCCGCTCGACGACCTGGAGCGGCGGGCTGTGCAACTGGAATAGATCCAAGTAGTCCGTGTGGAGGCGCCGAAGACTGCCTTCGACCGCTCGCCGCAGATAGGGCGCCGAGAAGTCCTGAGCCAGCGAGCCTCGTGCGGCGGCGGACAGACTCTCTCGGCGGATCCTGAGCAACCGGATGGCGGGCCGCAGCAGGGGCTTCAGTCTTGCCGCGAGCTTACGTCGGGTCGGCAAGCGATATCCTGCCTTGCTCGCGATGATGACAGTGCCTCGAAGTCGCCGAAACGCTCTTCCGATGAGCACCTCACTCTCTCCCTGAGCGTACATATCGGCAGTATCGAAAAAGTTGATTCCGGCGTCGCGTGCGACCGACAGGAGGTTGAGGAAACCTGCGGTATCACGCTGAAAGATTCCGCCGACTCGGGCACAACCGAGCCCCAAGGAGGAGACCCGTAGATCCGTTTTGCCGAACGCGCGTGTTTGCACTGTCGCAGTATCTCCTCCAGCGTACCTTCGAGGGAAGCGGATTGCGCGCGATCTCGGTGTGAACGCGGCCAATGTCATTCTGTGGCGACGGGTGGCGGGCGGCACGCTCGTGGCGAAGGCTGCTGCTCGTGTATGCTGCTTGGCGTGAAAGAAGCTGGGCGCGTCGTCGTCGTCGGCAGCGGTCCTGCGGGCGCCGCGGCGGCTGTGTTCCTGAGCAGGGCCGGGGCGGACGTCCTTTTGCTGGAGTCTGGCTCGAAGCACGCAGCGCGTGGAATGACCGTGCGAGTGCGCGGGATTACGGTCTTTCGCGTGCACCCACCGCTGAAGAGACGGCAAGGCGTGATCGCGACGGCCGATCCGGATGCGGGCGTGTTCGAAGAGCTCGCGCCAGGAGGCCTGTCCAACCACTGGAGCTGCGCCGTTCCACGATTCGCGCCCGAGGACTTTGCCGACGCAGAGCGTGCCGGCGAACCGTATACGTGGCCGATCGGATACGAGGACGTCGCCCCGTGGTACGACCAAATCGAGTCGCTCCTTCACATTGCCGGCGCTGCCGACGGCTCGTCGCAGCTTCCTGCGAATCGGGTACGTCACGCGCGGAGGCTGGCGCCGGACTGGGCTGGGCTGGCCGATCAGGCGCAGTGCCGTGGCCGCACGCTGGCTCCGATGCCGTTTGCCTACGGCGCTGAAAGCACGCTGACCCCCAGCGGCACGGTCTTCAATTCGTTCGTGAGGCTGGTACAGCCCGAGCTCCGCGCCGGGCGCCTGACGGTGCGCTTTGGCGCCCACGTCGTCCGCCTCGAATTCTCACCGAAAACCCGACGCGTTGAGGCGGTCTTGTGCCGCGATGCGCGCACGGGGTCCGAAAGCCGACTCGCTTGCCGCGCGGTGGTCCTCGCCGCGGGCGCCATTCGTACGCCGGAAGTCCTATTTCGGTCGTCGAGCGCAGAATTTCCCGATGGGCTCGGAAACAGTCACGGCGTACTCGGGCGTTATCTGCATGACCATCCGCTCGCCAAGCTAGTGGTCGATCTGGGGGCTCCCCTTTCATTTCATCCGCCGTCGTACTTGACGCGTCCGAGGCTCGAGAACGCGCCGCCACTCTACGCAGCGGCTTGCATGCAGTGGAGTGGCGTTGCACTCCTGGCTCGCAGCGTTCTGCAGCGCCATCCGGCTCGGCTCCCTTGGCTCGGCTTCAACGTGTTTGGAACGATGGCGCCGGTACCGGACAATTGGATTGCGTTGGATCGGAAGCAGCGAGGCCCGGACGGTTCAGCCGCGTTGACTCTGCACATTCGGCACCCGCCGGAGGCGAGGGAAGCGTTGGACAAGGCGCGAGACGACCTCGTGGATGTGTTCAGCCGCGCGGGTTTGAAGCCGAGGGTCCGGACGTGGCACTACGAGCGGGCGTGCGAATCGGTTCACTACGGAGGCACTTGTCGGATGCATCGGTTGCCGCAATTCGGCATGGTCGACGGCTGGAGTTGCTTGCACGCCGTGCCCAACGTTGTCGTCGCTGATTCCGCCGTCTTCACGACGGGCCCCGAGAAAAACCCTGTCTTGACGGCCATGGCGCTCGGGGCTCGGGCGGGACATCATCTAGCCCAACAAATCCAAGCCGGCGACATTTGACCGAGACCTGAGATGCCGGACAAAATCAACGTCCTCTTCCTGCACTCGCAGAACGGCTTCGGCGCAGACTCCGCGATCCACGCGCACCTGATGCGCTACCTCGATCGAGATCGCTTTGTCGTTCACGTCGCGAGCAGCCGCGGAGACGGCTCGGGCGTTCCGGACGCACTCGTCAAGTTCCAGGGTATTCCCGACATCCGTTTGCGGCCCACGACGTTTGCACCGGGGTTTCGTCATCGCAGCCTGGCCGCGAGGGTGCGCGGGGTCCGCGCCGCGGCGGCGTTTCCGTCGGACCTCGTCCGCCTGATCCGCTACATCCGGCGGGAACGCATCGACGTCATCCACGGAACCGACCGCCCCCGCGACGCCGTCTACTCGGTCGTTCTCGGCAGGCTGACCGGCGCCCGGTCGGTCGTACACGTTCACGTGGCATGGTCCGACGGCTACAGTGGTCCAGCCAAATGGGGGGTCCGGAGCGCGGATGCCGTCTTCGGCATCTCCCGGTTCGTGACTCAAACGGTCGTCGCGACGGGTACGCCGGGCGAGCGCGTTCACACGATCTTGAACTGCGTCGACCCGTCCAGGTGGGATCCGAGCGTCGATGGGAGCGGCGTCCGTCGTGAGTTTGGCATCCCTCCGAACGCCCCGCTGCTGGCCTCGGTATCCCGACTCTTCGGTCAGAAGGGGCAGCGCGAACTCCTCCGAGCTCTTGCGCTCGTACGGCAGGAAGTGCCTGAGGTTCGACTGTTGATTGTCGGCGACGACGATGTGCACGTGCATGGAAGCTCATTTACCGAAGAACTAAAAGTCCTTGCGAGAGACCTCGGGGTAGATCAGCGTGTCGTGTTCACCGGCGGGCGCTCGGATATCCCGCAAATCATGGCCGCTTGCGATGTCTTCAGCATGCCGAGCTTCGAGGAGCCGTTCGGCCTGGTCTTCTTGGAAGCCATGGCCATGGGCAGGCCCGTGGTCGCGCTGAATAACGGCGGTACCCCGGAAGTCGTCGAGCACGGTCGATCGGGGCTGTTGGCGGCTCCCTTCGACGTCGCCGCGATCGCCGGTCACCTCGTCACCTTGCTCACCGACGGTGAGCTTCGCGCGAGAATGGGAGCTTACGGGAGGGCGCGGGTTCTCGATTATTTCAATCCCCACAGGATGGCTCGCGATGCGCGCGACGCGTACCAAGCCATCCTGAACAAATGAGCTCAGCCACCGAATGAGAGCCAGCGCCGCCTGCGACACCCGATGACATCCCCGAATACGCCACGCTTAAAACATGACATATTCTCCGCTCGTTCGCTCGGGTCGCCCTTGGCCCGGAACCGTCATTGAGGTGGCCGTGAACACGAGTCGTATTTCCGTATCCGTGGTCGTCGCGACCCGAAACCGAGCACACGACGCCGGCCCATGCGTGCGATCCATCTTGGCGAATCCGGGAGACATGTTCGAGGTCGTGGTCGTCGATCAGAGCGACACCGACGCAACCAAAGAGGCCTTGTCGCCTTTCTTCGCCGACCCCCGGTTTCGCTATATTCGAAGCGCAGCGCGAGGGTTATCGATCTCTCGGAACCTCGGAATCGAGGCGACCCGCGCGCCGATCATCGCCTTTACGGACGACGACTGCAGGGTTCGTGAAGATTGGATTCCAAGTTTAATCCAACTGTTCGGCGCAAATCCAGATGCCGCAGTCGTCTTCGGGCGCGTGACGGTCCCTCCGGACGTGATCGGCCATCGCGGGTATGCCGCTCAGTTCGAGCCCACCACGCGAGAATACCACAATAGCTTTCCGCAGGCTAACGAGCCGTGGGGAATCGGCGCCAACATGGCGTTTCGTCGATCGGTGTTCGATGCGGTCGGCAAATTCGACCCCTTGCTGGGCGCGGGGGCGAAGTTCCCCGCAGCCGAGGAATACGATCTGACCATTCGAGCGCTTGCGGCAGGGATGAAGGTTCTGAATGCGGCCGAGGTATCGGTCCTTCACCTGGGCGTGCGCGAGGGGCAAGTCGCGTCCGCTCTGGTTGGCGGATACGGAGTGGCCATAGGGGCAGCCCTCGCAAAGCACGTCCGCCTGGGCACCAAAGATGGCGCCCACCTGCTCGCAACCTGGCTCGTGAGCCACGGTACGGCCGCCGTGCGCAACGCGATTCTCGGACGACGCCCGACAAATCTCCGTTTCGTCGGTGGAATGCTGGTCGGCGTCGTCCGATCGCTTCGTCATCCGATCGACGCGGCCCGGTTCGTCTACCGGCCGATGTGACGCGTTACCTGCGAGGTCCGGTGCCTCCCCGCGTGGGCGGAGCGGCTCGCGGGGCGTTCGATGGTTGCGCATCCCTCTCGGCTTGCCTACGGTGCCAACGTGACGCGGTTCATCGGATTCCTCCTCTTCTTGCTATTCGTGGACGAGTCCGCGTGCGCTTACAAGACGCATCTGTTCGCGCCTATGGAGTGGGTCAACGCATGGTTACTCGAGCCCACACCGATCAAAATCCGCCCGTTCGACCTGATCGTGCTCGTCATTCTTGTCGTGGGTTCGGCGAGGCGCGATGGCCGCGGGCCGTACGTTGCGCCCATGAAGAATGCGCTCCTGTTGATGCTTGCCACGACGGTCGTGTGGTATATTTTCGGAATCGTGCGTGGCGGAGATGCGCGCTCCGCAAGTTGGCAAACGTACCTCATTCTCAGCACGATACTATTGACCTTCGCGCTCGCGGCAACGTTTCGGACCGCGGCGCATTTTTGCAGTTTGTCGAAGTGGGTTGTGGCGGCCGCCATCTATCGCGCGTTCATGTGTTGGGTCTCGTATTATACGTGGGGACGCCACCTCGTTGGCAGTAGCGGCGCCTTTCTGACCCTCCACGACGACACCATTCCGTGGGTCGTATCTATTTTGATCCTTGTGGTTCAAGCGGTCCAGAAGAGGACGCCACTCGTTATTTTCCGCAACGGAGTCGTCACTCTGTTTTTGCTGGGAGCGCTCCAGTTCAACAGCCGAAGGCTTGCTTGGGTGTCTCTCGCGATGGGTCTCGTCATGCTGTACTTTCTCATCCCCCAGAGCGGCGCGATGAAGCGCATGAGCCGCCGGGCGCTCATATTTGCAATTCCGGCGCTCACCGTCTACGTGATCGTCGGCTGGGGACGAATGAATCCAATCTTCCTTCCACTCCGGTCCATATCGAGTGTTTCGACGAACGAGGATGCTTCGACGTTGGCACGCAACGCGGAGAACTTGGGTCTCATTGCCACAGCGAACTACACCAGCCCACTGACGGGCAGCGGGTGGGGACATCCCTATGCCGCCCTCACGATGAAATACGATATATCGTCCGCATTCGAACTGTGGCAGTACGTGCCGCACAACAGCATCCTCGGGCTCCTGGCGTTTACCGGTATTCTCGGATTTGCCGGGTTCTGGCTCGCATTGCCCACCGCGGTGTTCTTGAACGCCCGAGTGGCGAGCATGGGCAATCATTGGAGAGCGAGGAGCGCAGCTCTCATCGGCGCGGCTCAGCTGGTGGTCTGCGCCAACCAGCTCTACGGTGACATGGGCATCCGATCCATTCAAACGATGTACGTGATAGCCGTCAGTTATGCGATGGCGTTGCGCTTGCCACAAATCGCAGGCGTATGGAACGCACCGAATCCGACACCGCTTGTGGGAGTTCGGTAGGGGTGGGGGGAGTCGGTGGCAAAGCTCATCATCTTGTCGATCGTGCTGGTCAGTTTCGCCGTTCCTATGCGCTTATCCAGGGCACGGAGGCCGCGGAGTGCCCTGCGCCGCGCGCAGGGAATCGTCCTCGCGTTCATCGTCGTTTGGGCGGTCATGTGCCTACGCTGGTACCCTCAATTGGTTTCGATCGAGTGAGGGGCCGTCGGGACTGCGATTCTGCGGTGTGCAAGGGTCCGAGCGGTACGATGCCGTAGCGTCCTGTCGCGGGGATACGGCACGTGAGTCGTCGCCGCCACTCTTGGAGTCTGCAGTAGCACCTAAACCGACGAACGATTGTCGAGGATTGCTTTCGACGCGGCTTGGATCCGGTGCCGGCATGAGGCAGGCTGGCAGAGCATGGGGGAAAAGCTCATCGATGAGAGAGAACACGTACTGGCTGCTCGGTCTGAGCATTTTCGGTTGCTCGTCGTCGGAGAGTTCGGCGCCGCACGATGGCGGTGCGGTCGCGGACGTGGTCGCGAGCAACTTGGTGACACAGCCTCAGGTCGACTCGGGGGCGCTGAGCGTCGGCAGCATCATCGCGCAGGTCGACGGGGGCGTCGTAACGAAGCTGCCCGCGCTTGCGTCGCTGACGAACGTGACGGCGACGCTGAGGGAGGACTCCGTGGGGATCGACTTCGATCCGTTCGATGGAGCCATCGATTACCGCGTCTACCCCTTACCGAACGATGAAGACATCACGGTCAACCCCGACGGTTCCGTGTCCGTACGGAATGCAATCTACCGCTGCGCGGGCGTGCGTCAGACATACGACTTGCCGACGAATCGTACTTCCAACGACTCGGATCTCGTCACCGCGTCTGGGCAGTATTCGTGGGCCGGCGAAGTCAGCACAGACCCGACGCTCGGGTACGTGTACGTTTCGCCGGGTGCGGATCGCGTGCCCGTCTACGCTGTAGCTGGGTACACCACCGGCGGCGAGGTGGGCTGGAGGGAGAGTCGCCTCAAGGTTTACACGACGGACGCGAGCGAGCGGCAAACGTTGCTGAGCCAAGGCTGGCGCGACGACGGTGTCGTATTCTACGCGCCGGCAGTCGCCAGCAACGCGACGAGCACGGTATACGCGTCCCAGACTGCCACGGTCCAACCGGGCCAGGATTGGACTCAGTACGCACAGTATTATTTCACCAGCGCCGATCTCGCCTCGCACTCCGGCGATACGACCCCGCCCGCGGCAGCGTTCCAGGTGCTCACGGCGCAGGCGGCGGAGACCAGGCCTCTTATGGCGGTGACGTACCAGCCGTCCGACTCACACGTCGAGCTCGCGGTGGGACAAGAGCGCTACAACCGGGCGACCGCGCAAGGCGCAACCGGTCCGCTCTGGCACCTCGAGTGGTCGGGGATCACGCAACCGACCACTCTGGTCGTCGAAGCTCTTGCCTCGGGGTGTCCGTTTCAGGGCTTCCTTTCGCCTCAGCATCTCGACGCCCCGCCACACCAGACCTTCTTCACCCTTGCCGACTTGACGGGGACAACGTCTGCGGGCGAAGTATTTGTCAACGGCCAGTACGACCGTCCCGGCACTCCGATCGAGACCTTCTTCGTGGACGGCGGTGTTTCGGCGCTGCAGACCCCGACGGCTTCCCCGATTCCGGTGGCGCGTTCGTTCATTCAGGTCGCCCCCGTGCCGCACGGTCCCGGTGATTGGGACTGGTATCAGGGCTTCACGGTCGGCAGCGACTTCGGCACCGTCACCGCCGTTCCGGGCTGCACGGACTTCAACTGTGGGCGCTGGCAGTCCTCCGCTTTTGACTTGAGCGTATATCGGCTCGATGAGCCTAGCGGCGTCATGGTCTTCACTTATGGGCAGCTGCTCGGACAGCTCTGGGTCGCCTACGACGACTACGCCCAGGACACGACGGGCAAAGTGCGCTTTACGGCTCTTCAAAAGGGAAACATCGATGCGGACCCCACCACGTTCCTGCATGCCACGATGTCCGTGGACATCGTCAGTACAGACCGACGGTACCCCCAGCTCATCATCTCCGATCAGGACGCCCCCGTTCAAGAAGCGTTGTCGCTCCCGAACAACAACACGCTTCTGATTCAGCCGATTCTTGGGCCGTCGATGCGCATTGAAGCCGAAGCGATTCATGGATTGGTCAACGGCAGTCCCTGGGACGTGAACAACCAGGCGCCTGAGCACCGCTTCATCGATTACGACATGGCTCAGCCGGAAAGCGTCACGATACCCACCGAGCCGCCGTTCGAGCACGCAGGGGTCGACCGGATGACGCGATTCGACGTCTACGTGTCCTCGCAACGGATGTACCTTTTCCTCGACGGAACGCCTGCCGGTTGCTCGTTGTTTCCCAGTGGGTTCGTGCTGCAGGGCGCGGTCACCGTTACCTTCGGCGACGTGCTGTATCACGAAGGGGCCCCGGACGAGCTCATCTGCTATCAGCCGCGGCCATACTCGTTTCTCTACGCGCATCAATGCGAGGAGACCAAGCGTCATTTCGACGACCTCGCGTTCAAGAGTGGTGCGGCGGCTCCAACCTGGGACGAGACGCAATTGCCATGCGCCGCCTATTGAACGCGACACTGATGACGCTCGCGTGCGGCGCGGTCGGATGCGGCTCGTCAGGGCGGAATCAGGCCGCCGTGGCGGACGGCCCCGACGACGCGCGCGAGGACGTCGCGGAGGACGTCGCGGAGGACGCGGGAACGAGTGGCGCTGCGGCTGTCGATGCGGATCTCGAGGAAGCGGCCCCGGACGCGGACGATCCGGATGCCGTGCTTAGCCCCGATCAATGGTCCGTGCTGCAAGGTCTCTCCCCGGACCCGTTGCCCGCGTCTCCACCGGATGCGACCAACGGCTTTGCGGACAGCCCGGCGGCAGCAGCACTGGGCCAAAGGTTCTTCTACGATCCGTCGTTCTCAGGGCCTCTCCTGGATACCGACAATGACGGCAGTCTCGACACCCTCGGGACGGCCGGTCAGACCGGTCGTGTGGCCTGCGCCGGGTGTCACATTCCCACCAGCGGTTTCTCCGATACGAGGTCGTTTCAGCGGCAGATTTCTCTCGGCGCCGGTTGGGGTCGGCGGCGCGCCTGGTCGCTGCTCGACGTGGGCCAGGCGAAGCTTCTGATGTGGGACGGCCGGCGGGATGCGCTCTACAACCAGATCTTCGGCCCGCTGGAGACCGTCGTGGAGATGAACAGCTCACGACTCTACGCGGCCGAGCAAATTTTCGCACGCTATCAGGCCGACTACGAGGCGGTTTTCGGTCCGATGCCGCCGCTGGACGACGCGAGTCAGTTCCCTGTGCTCAGCGCCCAGCTGACCGGGTGCCAGCCGCAGAATCCTGCTGCGCCGCAGCCCGTTTGCGATGGGACGTACCATGGCATGCCGGGAGACCACGCCGAGTTCGATGGCATGACAGCGAGCAACCAGTTGGCCGTCACGACTGTGGTGGTCAATGCGGGAAAGGCGATCGGCGCCTTCGAACGCCTTCTGACGTGTGGCCCGTCACCCTTCGATGCGTGGATGCACGGAAGTACGACGGCCGTGTCCCGCTCTGCCCAGCGAGGGGCTGCCCTGTTTGTCGGCAAAGCCGATTGCGTCCAGTGTCACGCTGGCCCTTTCATGTCTGACGAGCAGTTTCACAACGTTGGGCTGGAGCCGCAGATCGTGCAGCAAGCATTCATCGACTCGAACGATCAGGGGGCCGCCAGCGGCATCGCCGAGGCCATCGCTGACCCGCTCAATTCGTTGGGTGTCTTCAGTGACGGAGGCGACGGTCGCTTGCCGGCGATGGTCGTTCCGCAGATGGTAGGGGCCTTTCGGACGCCGACGCTGCGTTGCGTGAGCATGCGACCGACATGGATGCACACGGGCCAAATGGGCTCGCTCGCAGCAGTCGTCGCGTTCTTCAACTCGGGGGGCAATCACAGTGGATATCCGGGCACGTCCGAGATCCACCCGCTCGGCTTGACCGACCTCGATCAGCGTGACCTGGTCGCGTTCATGCAGGCTCTCGATGGGCCCGGGCCGGACCCCAGCTACCTGCAGTCGCCCTAATCGGCCGAGTCAATGGGCCGATCCCAGCCGTCGGCAAGGGCGCAAACGCCGCGTGCCAGCCAGGGCGGCACTCCGGCGACGGGTCGATCGGAGGCGGCGGCCTTTCTCAGGAAGTTGAGGCAACCCGCGGCGACGCCTCGGATCGACCCGGCTTCTTGCCGCAACCCACGGAAGTATTCCATCCCGAATACGAGCCCAGTAGCGCGCATGGCGAGGCGCTCGAAGCCGAGCTCATCGGCGCGTTCGGCGGCCTCGTAGGTGAGGGTCGCGATCTTCTCGCCGAGCGACGGAGCGAGCAAGGAAGGCAGGCAAAAAACGCGACCGGCGAGCGGAAGCGAGAAGGCAAACCTCCATGGATCGGCATGCGCCATCCCGGGATGTTTGCGCGCGATTCGTGGTTCGAGCCTTCCGTGCAGGAGCGCCCGCGCCCGCCATTTTTCAGGCTGAGAATGGTCCGACAGGTGCACGGAGTAGGCAGCGTCCGAGAAGACAAGTTTGACGCCGATCTCCTCGAGATCCAGGCCAAGAGCCACGTCCTCTGCGCGAGGCAAAGACAGATCGAGCCCTCCCACTCGGAGGTAATCTTCCCGGCGCATCGACGCGTTGCCAGTTGCCAAAAGAGTCCCATCTACCTTGACCCGTCCGCTCGCTATGGCGCGCGAGAGCTCGTCCCACTTCAAGCCGTGATAGCGCTCGAAGAGGGCCTTGGCTCCGATGTTTGGATCCGAGGCATAGCGGCCGAAGACGGCCGTAGGGCGGCCGCTCGTATGATACCGGAGGTGAATCTCCAGAAAGTGCGGGGGTAGATCCATGTCGTCGTCGACGAGCACCAGAACTTCGCCACGCGCCTGGAGCACTCCGCGATGGCGTGCCGCCGATGGGCCGGCGTTGGTCTGCTCGAGGACCGACACTGGGAACGGGTACCGTCGCGCCGTTACGTGCTCGCGTACAGGGATCGTCGATCCGTCGTCCACGACGACGACCTCGAATCGGCTGGGCGACAGCGTCTGACCGGTCAGACACGACAGCAACCGGAGAAGGGAGTCGAGACGATTGTAGGTGGCGAGCACGACGCTTACGGTGGGCCCGTCCTCGGTCGGGTTTGCGCCAACGGTGGGTGCCGTGTGCGGCGGTTCGGCGGTCATGGGGTGTGTCCTTCCTCGTTGGGGCCGGCGTCGCATCCCGCCTCACCGCGGCGCCGGACCGTGCGACCTGGAACGTTACGCCATCGATGCCGCGGGCGACAAGATAGGCCCTGGCGAGGCAACGAGGGTGCGCGGCGCACGGCCTTGATCTGAGCCCATCCAGACGCTACTGGATAATTGCCGTGAACGAGTTTCTTTCTCTCCTGCGCGAGCGGCTCGGTCGTCAGCGCGACCAGGCTCTTCTGACACGGCTGAGGGAGGACGCTGCATACCTCGCCGAAGCGGCTTCCGGTCGCTTGCAGTTTCGAGACTGCGATACCGTGGGCGCTTGGGTTCGCGTGATCGGTCGCGTCCATGTCGATAACCGGGGGCGCATCGACATCGGTAGCCGCACGAAGCTGGTATGCGACTTCGCCCCCGTCGAACTCCTGACGGGCCCCAACGGCGCCATTCGCATCGGTGGGCAAGGATCCATCAACTTTGGCAGCGTGATCAGCGCGAACCGGAGCGTCACGATCGGTGACCGTGTCGCCATCGGCCCATACTGCATCATCTCGGACACCGAACTGGGGGATCCCGAAGGCCCTGAGGGCGTCGGCGCGGAGCCGGTCGAGATTGGTGATGGCGTGTGGCTGGCGAGTCGCGTGACGGTGCTGCCGGGCGCCCGTATCGGCCATGGCGCGGTCATTACCGCCGGAAGCGTCGTCACCGGCGAGGTGCCGCCAAGGGTCGTCGCGGGAGGCAACCCCGCGCGTGTTCTCCGGTATCTCGACCGTGACGCCGCCGTCGTCCAATCAAAGGGAGCGGGCGGCGCGAACGGCGCATCGATACAAGAAGTCGACGGGGACCGAGGGCTCCAGAACGGGACCGCAAAAACGTCAGGCGTCGTACGTCCTGAGCCGGCACATCGGGGTCTTCTCGTGTCGGATTTCACCATAGACGAGTTGGCTCGCTTCCTCGAAGCCGGCGGCGAGAGCGCTCCTGTCGCTGCGACGATTGCCCCTTATGGTCAAGTCGTCCCCACGTTGATGTCGGCGAAGAGCGCGGAGCACGACTACGCGGTCGTGTGGACCCGACCCGAAGCCGTCTTGCCGTCATTCGCTCGCATTTTGGAGTTCGAGCAGGTCGAGGAGGAAGTCCTTCTCTCGGAAGTCGACGCGTTCGTCAAGCTGCTACGTGAGGGGCTGCAAGCGTACCGGTTCGCGTTCGTGCCTTCGTGGACGGTTGCACCTTGGCGGCGGGGGTTGGGTCTCGCCGATGCACGCGCTCACGGCATAACGCGCGCTCTCTACGCAATCAATCATCGGCTCGTCGCGCAGCTCGATGAGGCACCGAGCATCTTCGTACTCAACGCCCAGCGATGGTTCGAACAGGTCGGCCGAGGCGCGCACAGCGCCAAGCTTTGGTACATGGGCAAGGTCCCATTTCACTCGGGGGTGTTCGAGCAGGCCGCCGGGGACATCAGAGCTGCAATCGCCAGCCTGACGGGCCTCACGCGCAAGCTCGTCGTGGTTGATCTCGACGACACGCTTTGGGGTGGAATCGTCGGCGACATTGGCTGGGAGCAACTGCGCCTTGGCGGCCACGACAGCGTCGGAGAGGCGTTCGTCGACTTTCAACGCGCGCTAAAGAGCCTCAAGCGGCGTGGCATTCTGCTCGCGATGGTCAGCAAAAACGACGAGACCGTGGCACTCGAGGCGATTCGCAATCACGCCGCAATGGTCCTGAAAGAGGATGATTTCGTCGCGTGGCGAATCAATTGGCAAGACAAGGCCAAGAACGTCGCCGAAATCGTATCCGGTCTGAACCTCGGGCTCCAGTCGACGGTGTTCATCGACGACAATCCTTTCGAACGAGCGCGCGTGCGTGAGGCGTTGCCCGAAGTGTTCGTTCCGGATTGGCCCGACGACAAGCTCGCCTACGCGAGCACCCTCCTGTCGCTGCGCTGCTTCGACACTCCGACGCGCAGTGCGGAGGACGCCGTCCGCACCGAAATGTATGCGTCGGACCGCAAGCGCGAGGAGCTCCGCGCTCAGGTTGGTTCCCTCGACGAGTGGCTCAAGGGCCTCGGAATACGTGTCCGCGCCGAGCCGTTGAACGCCGCGAACCTCTCGCGCGCGACGCAGCTACTGAACAAGACCAATCAGATGAACCTGGCCACCCGGCGGCTGACGGAGGGCGAGCTGCTCGCTTGGACAACCCAGAAGGGTCGCTGGTTGTGGGCACTGTCGGTGTCCGACCGCCTGGGCGATGCCGGCCTGACGGGCATCCTCAGTCTGGAGACGGAGGGAAGTGCTGCGCGTGTCGTCGACTTCGTGCTGAGTTGCCGGGTCATGGGTCGTCGGGTCGAGGAGACGATGACGCACATCGCCGTGGACACCGCCAGGAAGCTGTCGCTAAATGTTGTCATTGCGGACCTGGTGACGACCTCGAAGAACAAGCCTTGTCTTGAATTTTGGGAACGTTCGAGCTTCCAGCGCGAACCGCCGACGCGCTTCACTTGGGACACCCGCCGCGAATTTCCGATCCCCGAGGCGATTTCTCTCGAGCTCATCGCGTGACGACGACGCCGATGGTGAGGAGCCGGGCGGGCAGCAGCGGTTGGGTCGGGCATCTGCGCAACCGCTACACCGACGCCGTCGATCGATATCGGTTGCGCCGGTGCACTGAAGTGGGTGCGCGGCCCGCGCTTCGCGGGGCTCCGTTCGTTCACAATTCAGGGACGTTGCTCATCGGCGACGACTTCCGCCTGAACAGCCATCCCGTTCGGTCGCACCTTTTCGTCAGCGGCGGCCTTCGCATTGGGAATCGAGTTCGCATCGGGGCCGGCGCAGCGATCTCGTGCATCGGCGAGATGGAAATTCAGGACGACGTGTCGATCGGCGCCTTCTCGATCATCTTGGACTCGAACTTTCACGTTGCCGAGGATTTCAGGACCAACGCCGCTCCGAAACGCGTTTGCGTCGGCAAGGGCTCTGCGCTTGGCCACCGCGTCGTCGTCCTCCCGGGCTCGACGATTGGGTCCGGCGTGGTGGTGCGGGCCGGGAGCGTAGTCTCCGGTGATGTTCCCGATGGCGCAGTCGTGGAGGGGAATCCGGCTCGGGCACGGCTGGAGCGGGACAATCACGCCGAGGTCGTCGCATGGGACGTGCCCGCCCTCGTCATGCACGTGCTTGGTCTATCCCGTGTTCCGGACGTGCAGCATGGCCCGGGCCAAATCCCGCAATGGGATTCCCTCGGCGCACTGCGCCTCATCGTTGCACTCGAGGAAGAGCTCGGCATCGCGCTGGCGGAGGACCAGGTGAAAGCCGTGCGCTCGATTCGCGAGCTCATGGATCACGTCGAGGCCGTTCAACGTCGCCAGACGAACCGTTCGGGGTTGTCCCCGTGAGTCGTCCCGGGCCGAGGGCTATCGTACACGCGTGGCGCGCTATGGTGAACGCGGTTCGAGAGGACCATAGAATGCTCTGCCATTACGACGCGAAATACGGGGCCGAGCGGATTCCTGTCGAATCCGCATTGGCGAGAGACCTCGTGACCCGTATCGGCTTTCAGATGCTGGCAGCGTACCGAACGATGCGCTTTTTCGTAGAAGCGGGAGTTCCGCTTGCACCTCAGATCGCCTCGAGGCTGATTCGCCACGCCTATGGATCCGACATTCACTGGCAAGCGCAGTTCGAGCCCGGAGTGGTGCTCGTTCATGGCATGGGCCTCGCTGTCAGTCGCGCCGCGCGCGTCGAGCGTGGGGCGATACTCTTCCAGAACGTTACGCTCGGAATGAGTGCGGACCCGCGCAGTGGAAAGATCGGGGCGCCGGTCGTTGCGACCGGGGTTCACGTGGGGGCGGGAAGCACGATCGTCGGTCCGATCACACTCGGTGCACGTTCGAAGGTTACGGCGAACTGTTTCGTCCGAACGTCGGTCCCGCCCGACTCCATCGTCCAGGCGCCGGTGCCTTCTGTCTCGTCGCGCCTGGCGGGAGAAAGGCCCGTGCCCTTGGATTCGGAGACATGACGCCGAGCCGCGGGGCGCTCGACGGAGCCGGCGCTGGCTCGGTGAGCCCGAGGCGGTTCCTGCAGCTTGGCCCGGTGCGGATCGACTCGGTCACGCAAGGCGAGGCTCTGGATGTGGTCGAGGCGCTCATCGCGAAGGGCAGGGGTGGCGCGGTATTTACGCCGAACGTGGACCACGTGATGATTGCTCACGAGGATCCCGCCATGCGTTCGGCTTACGGTCGGGCCGATCTCTGCATTGCGGACGGTATGCCGATCGTTTGGGCGTCCCATTTGCTCCGTTCTCCCATTCCTGAGCGGGTTGCCGGATCCGACTTCGTTCCGCTCCTCTTGGCCCGATCGGCCGCCCGCGGGTGGGGCGTGTATCTCCTGGGAGGCGCGCCCGGCGTGGGCGAGACGGCACGCCGGAAGCTCGGCGAGCTGCTTCCCGATCTCAAGATCGTTGGCGTCGATTCTCCCCGGTTCGACCCGGACGAACCGCTCGGGCGTCAGGCCGACGTGGTCGAGCGCGTCCGGGCGGCGCACCCTGACCTCGTGCTCGTCGCGTTCGGGGCGCCGAAGCAGGAGATCTGGATCGACCGCGCTCGCGACGACCTACGCCCGGCGGTCTTGCTCGGCGTCGGTGCCTCGCTGGACTTTCTAGCCGGCGCGGCGCCCCGCGCCCCACGCTGGATGGCACGGTCGGGGCTCGAGTGGCTCTTTCGCCTATCCCGTGAGCCGCGACGCTTGTCGTATCGCTATCTCGTGCGCGACCCGAAGTTCCTGCTGGTTCTCGGGCGGGCTCTGTTGCGAGCGGGCCAGGGCGGCACTTGAGGCGCCGAGTCCTGTCTGTCAGTATTGGCCCCGATGATAGGGAGAGCGTCTGAGTGACGAGACGACGAATGGCTCTGGCCGTACAGGGCCGTACCATAGACCGTCCCCCTCGCGATGCCACCGGGGCGACTGCACCCCGCTGGCAGTTGTTCGACGATCTGTTCGACAGACGGTACGACGAGTCGATTCTCGGTGACGTGCCTACTCGCCCCACGGCACCGAGGATTCCGGGATGGGCAAGGCTCGCGGCCGAAGTGAGTCGCCGTCGCCGGGAATACGACGTGATCGTGACATGGAGCGAGCGCGTCTCGTTGGCCTTGATGGCGCTCGATCGCTTCTCGCCTGGAAGCAAGCCGCACGTAGCGATGCTGTATTGGTTTTCCAGACCGAGTGTTCGGACGGTACTTGAGGCGTTTGGCAGCGGGCTTCAGGCCATTGTGACCTGGAGCTCGGTGCAGCGCGCCTACGCGATCGAGAGGCTGCGGATCGCCCCGGAAAAGATCTACCTGGTGAAGCACTTCGTGGATCAGCTGTTTTGGAGCCCGCGTGAGCGGCCGCTCGAGATGATAAGCAGCGCAGGGGCCGAAATGCGTGATTATCCGACACTGCTCGATGCCCTACGCGGCACCGACCTCCGTTGCCACATCGCAACCGATCACGTGCGCGTGGATCGTTTCGGCTTCGGACACCGCGTGAGTGCCGAAGTCTTCGCCCGCCTCGCAAGCGACAACGTGACGGTCGGCCGTCTGCCGCTCACCGACCTCCGCGAGACGTACGCGAGGTCGCGGTTCGTCGTCGTCCCCTTGTGCCGAACGGACACCGACAACGGTGTCAACGTAATCCTTGAGGCGATGGCCATGGGCAAGCCGGTCATCTGCTCCCGCACGAAAGGACAGGTGGACGTGATCCAGGAAGGGGTAACGGGTCTGTTCGTTCCTGTTGGTGATGCGTCTGCGCTGCGCGCGGCGATCCTGTCTTTGTGGAACGATCCCGACCGCGCCAGCGCCATGGGGCGGGCCGCGCGTGCCTATGTGGAGAAGCACCACACGCTCGACAAATTTTGCGGCGAGGTGAGCGGGGCGATCCATGCGTCGCTCGACGGCCGCGCCGCGGCGTTCGATGGTTCGGTGCCGACGGCCGTATAAGTGCGAGTCGTCCCACCCCGGGCGTGGCGCAGACCCATCATTCGGGTGCGCCGCCCACAGGCGCTGTCGCATCCGGGACTCGAGCTCGGGAAGGGCCCCGCCCGATCGCTACAGTTCGCGACCGACGTTGCTCATGACCTGGGGACCCCGGTCTCCTGGTGCGACGCGAATTCGGCCACGAGGAAGCGAAGGCCGCCCTTCAGTTCGCGCAAGGTGCGAAACGGACTCTGCTTTGTCATCAATTCCAGCCAACGGAGCAGGTAGACGCGCGACATGGGCCGATTGAGTATCGTCTTCGTGTAGTAGGCTCCCCGCGCGACATCGTAAACCTTCAGGAGTCGTCGACCTTCGAATCGCCACGATTTGCGACCATGATGGTGATAAACGACCGGCCGCGGATCGTACGCGCCCTTCCACCCGAGCGCCGAAGCGCGAGCAAGCAAGTCGACGTCCTCGCAGGCGAACGGGGTCCCCGCACCGAAGCGATCGTCGAATCCGCCGACGGCTTCGAGAACCTCCCGTCGCACGGCGAAATTCGCTCCCTGAATCAGGCCCGCCCGGATGAACGTTCTTGGCAAAAGCTCAACTCGTTCGCCCAGCTCCTGGATGGTCAACCGAATGTCGGTGCTGTCGAACAAGAGCACCCGCCCGCCGATGAAGCCGATCTCTCGCTCTGCAAAGCACTCCATCATACGGCTGATGTAGTCTTCTTGCGGATAGCAGTCATCATCGGAAAACGCGATGATCCTCCCGGACGCCGTTCTCCAGCCTGTGTTCCGTGCCCGCCCGAGCCCGGGAAGCCCTTCGAACGTCACGATGGCGCGGGCATGCAAGCCGCCTCGCGATTGGAATTCCCGAAGAACGGACCTCGTCGAGTCCGTCGATCCATTGTCGACGATGACAAGCTCCCACGGTATTGCGGTCTCGATTCGCTCCAGTCGACGTAAAGCTTCAGAAAGTTGAGAGGCGCGATTCCGCGTGCATATCACCAAAGAGATGTCCATGTGCTTCGTGGCCTCGCAGATCTCGACGGGTCTGGGATGGATGGCATCTCGCAGCGCGCAGGTAGCGCGGCTCGCGGAAAGCCGCTTCACGATACTCCAAGGTGGGCCGGGTCGGGTCCAAATGCGGCACCGGGGTGCCGTGGCTCGCCGGCTCTCGTTCGCTTCCGTCTCCGTGTTGGATGGCCTCGCGCGATGCGGCGCTCGAACGGCGTTCTGGACGGGACGTTACTTTGGGGCGCAGCCGTGCATGGGCAATCGCTGGCTCGATGCAAGGCGGAGGCGCGAACCGGAAGCCGGCTCTTCCGGCCATGCGGTCGTGGATCTCGGCCCCCGAAGCCGCTGGGGTCCAGAGAAGAAATCCCTCGTCAAGGCTCAGGCGATTGTGGGATCTTTCGGGCGAACATGCGGGTGGATCGCAGATCGTTCTGGGTGAGCACGACAGCGGATTGGGTGGCTTCTTGACGGCGAAATCGGTCTCCTCGAACCCACGGCGTCTGGTGCTCCGCAATGCGCTTGTCTCAATGGGTGCGCAGGTTGTCGGGACTCCTCTTTCAATATTGTTGACGGCGGTGATGGCTCGCTATCTCGGAGCCAGCGACTTCGGTCGTGTCTACGTGGCTTGGATGCTCACCTCGTTCGGATTCTTGGTGGTCGAATGGGGTCAAAGTGCTGTGCT
>Ga0116135_1000022_pt1 | contig 66714 bp, 64 predicted proteins | sample June2015DPH_20_1_FD_89738 | JGI IMG/M metagenome (GOLD analysis project Ga0116135, IMG submission 89738) | Peatland microbial communities from SPRUCE experiment site at the Marcell Experimental Forest, Minnesota, USA - June2015DPH_20_10 | ecosystem: Environmental > Terrestrial > Soil > Wetlands... | reverse complement strand
GGACCTGCCTGACGTCGAGGGCCTGACGATGCAGGGTGGCGTGAGCATGCCCCCCTTGTCGGCTAGCCTTTCCGCAGCCTTTGACCTTCGCTACGGACATTCGCCATGAGCCGTTCGATCCCTATCTCCGAATCGTTGCGTCGACGTCTGGCCGATCTCGTTGCGGTCGATACGCAGAACCCGAGCGGCGACGAGCGTCCGGTCATCGCGAAGCTCGCGGCGGAGCTTCGTGCGCTAGGAGCCTCCGCCGTCGAGACATTTTCGGTCGAACGACATCACGCGGTCTTCGCCGTGTTCGGTCCGTCTCCGCGCATTTTGGTGAATGCACACGTCGACACGGTTCCGGCCAGCGCAGGGTACACGGCGTCGCCTCTGACGCTCGTGGAGCGTGAGGGACGGCTGTACGGTCTCGGCGCGGCCGATACGAAAGGAGCGATCGCTGCGGTGCTGGAAGCGCTCGCCGAGCGGGCGCAAACCGGCCGGCCCGTGAACGGCACGGGCATCCTCTTCTCGGGCGACGAGGAGCGCAGCAACAGCGTACTTCGAGCCTTCATCCAGTCGGGCCGCGGGCGAGGATTCGAGCGTGCGATCGTCTGCGAGCCCACGCGATGCCACGTCGGCATTCGCCATCGCGGGGTGGCCGCGGCGCGAGGTACCACGACTTCACCGGGCGGACACTCGTCGCGAGCCGATTCACTTCCCGCGCCCATGGTCGCGCTATCGCGCGCCGCCGTGGCATTGGACGCGTGGGGTCGTGGCCGGCGCAACGACGGTCCTCCCGGTTTTGAAGGACTGTGCCTGAACGTAGCGGGAATCGACGGAGGCGTGGCGTTCAACGTCATTCCCCCGCGAGCCACCCTGACGGTTTCATTTCGCCCCTGGCCGGGCGCCGACGTGCTCGCCCTTCATCGTGAGGTCGAAGGGCAGGCACGCGCTGCAGCCGAACCCGACCCGATCGCGTGGGAGGTGATCCTCGCGAATCCTCCATTCGCGACGCGCGACCTTGCCGCTTTCGCGCCGCTGCTCGGGAATGCGGCGCGCGGGCCCGTGGACTTGCAGTTCTGGACGGAGGCCGCGCTGCTCTCCGAGGCGGGTATCGATGCCGTCGTCTTCGGTCCGGGCGACATTGCGCAAGCCCATGCGGCCGACGAATTCGTCGAGACGAGCCAGCTCCTCGCCGCAACCGACGCGTTTCTGCAGGGGCTACCGTGACGGCTGGGGTTCGACCTCGACGTCGGTTCGGAATTTCGTGTGCGGCGCTACGCCGTTCGAGTCCTTCCGGCAAGCGCGTCTGAACGGAGGGTCGCACGTCGGACGGATCGGCGGGGGCGGTCCCTGGCCAAGCCGATCCCGGTCTGGCAAGTCGCAGCGCATGTCTAGTCGTCTAGGATACGAGACGCGCAGGCTGGTGAATAGAGAGCGCCGGGTCGGGAATCGACAAATTGGGGCCGCGTTCGGTCTTGTCCTGTGATAAAACGTCTACTATAAGAGACCCATGGTCCCGGCGCCAACCGGCAACTCCCTGGATCCAAGGAAGGCAATCGATGTCGACCATTCGACCCCTGCATGACCGTGTGTTGATCAAGCGCCTCAAGGAGGAGGACAAGACCAAGGGCGGGATTATCATTCCCGACACCGCGAAGGAGAAGCCGGTCGACGGCGAGGTCGTCGCCGTCGGCAATGGCAAGATCCAAGAGGACGGAAAGGTGCGCCCGCTGTCCGTCCGTCCGGGCGATCGCATCCTGTTCGCGAAATACTCGGGGACCGAGGTGAAGCTCGATGGCGAAGACCGCCTGATCCTACGGGAGGACGACATTCTCGGCGTCCTCGAGAGGTGACCCGCCGGACGCGAACCGCATCCCTGCAATGCAAGGTGCAAGCGCCCTTTGGCCCCGAAGACGCGCACAACGAGAGCCGGCGGCCGCCGGTGAACCCACACCGAAGAGCATCGAGAAAAATCTGGAGAAGACCATGAGTGCAAAGGAAATCGTATATCAAGAGCAGGCGCGAAATCTCATCCTCGCGGGCGTCAACGCGCTCGCCGATGCCGTTAAAGTGACGCTGGGCCCGAAGGGTCGCAACGTCGTGATCGAGAAAAGCTTCGGGTCGCCGACCGTCACCAAGGACGGGGTCACGGTGGCCAAGGAGATCGAACTCGAGAACAAGGCGGAGAACCTCGGCGCTCAGCTGGTCCGCGAAGTGGCCTCGAAGACGAGTGACGTGGCGGGAGACGGAACGACGACGGCGACGGTCTTGGCGCAGGCCATCTTTCGTGAGGGCTCGAAGCTCGTCGCGGCCGGCCACGCGCCGCTCGACTTGAAGCGAGGAATCGACAAGGCCGTCGATGTTGTCACCGAACAACTGCGCAAAGGCGCCAAGGCCACGCGCGACCCCAATGAGATTGCACAGGTGGGCACCGTGAGCGCCAACGGCGATGCGGCGATCGGCAAGCTGCTGAGCGACGCCCTGCAGAAGGTCGGAAAAGAAGGCGTGATCACGGTCGAGGAGTCGAAGACCGCCGAGACGACGCTGGACGTCGTCGAAGGTCAACAGTTCGATCGCGGGTACCTGTCACCGTATTTTGTGACCGACGCTGAGCGTCTCGAGGTGTCTCTCGAAGACCCGTACATCCTGCTGAGCGAGAAGAAGATCTCGAACCTGAAGGATCTCGTGCCGGTCCTCGAAGCGATTGCCCGCCAGCAAAAGCCACTGCTCATCATCGCCGAGGACGTCGAAGGCGAGGCACTGGCGACGCTCGTGGTCAACAAACTGCGGGGAACGCTGAGCACCGCCGCCGTCAAGGCGCCGGGATTTGGAGATCGTCGCAAGGAGCTGCTGAGGGACATTGCGATTCTGACCGGAGGCCAGGTGATTGCGGAGGAGCTGGGCCTCAAGCTCGAAAACGTCACGCTGAGCGACCTGGGCAAGTCCAAGCGCGTCAAGATCGACAAGGACAACACGACGATCATCGACGGCGGAGGCGACAAGGCCAAGATCAAGGCACGGGAGCAGGAAATCCGCACCCAGATCGAGAATACGACGAGCGATTACGACCGGGAGAAGCTTCAGGAGCGTCTCGCGAAGCTGGCGGGCGGTGTCGCAGTCATCCGCGTCGGTGCGCCGACGGAGACCGAGCTGAAGGAGAAGAAGGCGCGAGTGGAAGACGCGTTGCACGCGACCCGCGCGGCCGTCGAAGAAGGAATCGTGCCCGGCGGCGGGGTTGCCCTGATCCGCGCACAGCGGGCGCTCGACGCTCTGAAACTCTCTCCCGACGAGGCCGTGGGAGTTCGCATCATCCGCCGTGCAATCGAAGAGCCGCTGCGCCAAATCGTCGCCAACGCCGGTGGCGAAGGGTCGATCGTGGTGCAAAAGGTCAAGGAAGGCGCCAATAACTTTGGCTTCAATGCAGCCACCGGAGAGTACGGGGACCTGATTGCGCAGGGCGTGATCGATCCGGTCAAGGTCGTTCGAACGGCACTGCAGAATGCTGCGAGCGTCTCGGGGCTGCTGCTGACGACCGAATCGGTCGTCGTCGAAAGGCCGAGGGACGAAAAGCCCGCGGCAAACGGCCACGCGCACGGAGGCGGCGGCGACTTCTGACGCCTTGCCGCAAAGCTCCTTCCCGCTCCTTCAGAAATCTCCCAAACCCATGAGGCCGATCATGCAGCCGACTCTTTCCGCCAAGTTCCTCAACATACTGGTCGCGACGACCGGATGGCTAATGGCTTCTCCCGCTTTTGCGAGCGACACGCTTTACGTCTGGGCCGGCGACGCAGCCCACAAAGCTCCGGACTTTTTCGCGGTCGTCGACTTCGACAGGCATTCGCCGAATTACGGGAAAATCGCGACCATCGCTCCCTTGCCCACCACGTTGCCCAGCGCCATCCCGCTTAGCAACGGAGCGATCGGCAACGAGCCGCACCACGTCGGCGTCTCGGCGGACGGCAAGACGCTGGCGGGCGGCGGCTTGCTCAGCATCCTGCGGGGCCAAAACGGGGCCTTCTTCTTTGACATCAGCGTTCCGCGCGCGCCGGTGTTCCTCAAGGCCAACACGCTCGCCTCCGTTACGTCGGCGTCGATCACCGATGAGTTCGAGCCCAAGCCCGAAGGCGGCTTTTTCACGACGTTCATGGGAGGTGCCAACGGAGCAGCGCCCGGAAGGGTCGTCGAGTATGACGCGAACAGCGATGTGGTGGCCGCGTGGCCCGCAACGCCTCCTGCCGATGGCTTCGATCCCCACGGTATCGTGATCGACGAGGCGCACAATCTGCTTCTGACGAGCGACTTCATCTGCCCGCTCCACACGCTCAACCTCGGGGCAGTAGCGGGCGTGGTACAGCCTCGAGGCAGTGTGCGCGTGTGGGACCTCGCGCAGCGCACCATCACCAAGACCATTACCGTGGGCGACCCCGCCAATCCTCCCGGAACGATCAACGTCGAGTTCATCCCGCACGACGCTCGCCAGCGAGCCTTCGTCACGGGCGTGCTCGACGGAAAGCTCTACCTCGTGGATCCGCACGCGGGGACAGCACAGCCCGTGTTCGACTTCAATCCGTTCGCCCTGCCCGAGGCGCCCGCCCCGTGGCCACACCTTTTTCGCGTCAACAAGGCCGGCACGCGACTGGCGCTCACCCTGAACTACCAAGGCCTCGACGGCAAGGTCGTCTGGCTGGACATCCAGAATCCAGAACGTCCGAGGCTTCTGAACTTCGTCGAGCTCGGGCCGAAGTCCGGGCCCCACTACCTGACCTTTAGTCCCACTGAAGATCGCATCGTCGTCTCCGACTATTTCCTCGTCGAGGACCTCATTCCGAGCGGTGTCGTCGGGATCGATGGAGACCACAAGATTCATGTTCTCGACGTGGTCGACGATCGGCTGGTGGAGAACACGACCTTCAATCTCGACTTCAACCGCGATATCGCGACCGGGCCGGCGCGACCGCACGGACTTGCCATCGTAAGCCGAGATCGTCATGACGGCGATCGGGACGCTGAGCATGCCGGCGGGGCCCGCTTTGACGAGGGAGACCGCAGGTGATTCGTGCCCGCGTGAGCACGAGTTTCCTGTTCGCCGGCCTGCTGCCGCTCCTCATCTGCTGCGCGGCGTCCGTGCCGCCTCGTGCGGCGTCGACGTGGACGACCGATGCTCCCCAGATTGTCTCATCCAAACCCGTTGCCAGGTTCAGCGGCCTGTCCAGCCCAGAGAGCGCTCTTTACGACGTCCGCGGCGATCGGTATCTCGTGTCCAATCTGAATGGGGATCCGTTGACGGGGACCATCTGGGGACGATCCCGGACGAACCGCGGCTTCATCTCCCTGCTGTCACCGGATGGACAGGTGACGGACCGGACCTGGATCGAGGACGGCAAACGCGGCGCAAGGCTTGACGCGCCGAAGGGGCTGGCAATCGCCGGCGACCTTCTCTACGTGGCCGACATCGCAGTCATTCGCTTGTTCGACCTTCGAACAGGCGAGCCGCGAGGCGAGGTCCCCGTGCCGGGGGCCACCTTCGTGGCCGACCTGGCGACCGGCCAGGACGGCAAGGTCTATGCGTGCGACGCGGGCGTCCCCGACGGGAGCTTTGAGGCGAAGGGGACGGACTCGGTGTACCTACTCGAGCAAGGCCGGGCCCGGGCCATCGTGGCGGGACCCGAGCTCCGCCGGCCTCAAGGAATCGCCTGGACGCCTCGAGGGCTCGTCGTCGGATCGTTCGAGTCCAACGAGCTTTATCGGCTGGACGCGCACGGCGCCAAACAGGATGTCACACGGACGCCGACCGGAGGACTCACGGGGATCGTTTCGCTGGGCGACTATCTCTTCGTCTCCAGCTGGCAGACTTCGACGGTACTGAGAGGCAAGCTCGGAGGGCCGTTCGAAGTCGCACTCGCGGATCAGGCGTCTCCTGGGCGTATCGGATTCGATTCCAAACGCGCTCGACTTCTCGTACCGCACCTCGCGGAGGGAGTGGTCGAGGCCTTCGAGATCCATTGAGGGTGGCCGAGAGGGGCAGCCTCCCGACGACGGCTGCCCGAGTGGACGAAGCGGCGGTGGATCGGCCGGAGCCCTCGTTACGCGACCGAACGGGTCCAACAACGTTCGGGAGACGCGCAGGGCATTTCTACCGCCACGAGGCGGCATCAACACGGCGAAAATCTTTCGGATACCACGGGATCTCGTGTGGTCCGTATCGAAAGGCGCGGAATACGGCGTTCTGTTCGCCCCGGACCGCCGGACTTGGATCGGATGTCACCTGCTGCAAGCCGAAATGCGGGTTGACGTATTCCCACACGACCTCGCCTGACGGCGTGACCTCGAACAGCCGCCCGTAGTTGCCCTCCGTGATGAGGGTGTTTCCATTCGGGAGGCGCTGCGCTCCCGAGATGTAAGGGCTGTAGAAGTTCTGCGGCGGCGAGTCCACGTACTCCCACACGACCTTTCGCGTCACTCGGTCCACCTCGATCACCCGGGAAAAGCTGAGCGCGATGTCCCTGCGCGTCGTACCGTTGTCGAAGATCAGAATATTGCCGTTCGCGATCTCGTGAGGATGGTGCTGGTGCGACAGCGTCTCCGGCCCGAGCCTCCAGGCGATGTCCCCGCTCTTTCGATCCACGATGAAAACCGTGGACAGGTTCCTGAAACTCAGAATGAGGTCGCCGTCGGACGTCTCGCTCACGGCGTTGGCGTGCGTCCACTCTTCGCGCCGGTCGTTGGCCGTGATGTGATCCGTTTTCGGGTCGAGATGCTCGTAGGCGTGCCAGCTCCACACGACCTGGCCGGCGGGGGTCACTTCTTGCACGGCGTCGGCGAGGATGGTCCCTTGCCGCCACTCCGTCCCCGGGATCCCGCCCTGCACCTTGGCGGCCAGTCCGGGCGGGATCGGCTCGACCGTGAGGACGATCGTATTCCCGTTGGCGAGCCGGCGCCCATCGTGATGGTGGTACGGATGAGTGTATTGCCAGCGGACGTTCCCCTCGTAGTCCGCCTCGAGGACGACGCCCCCCTTGAACCACCATGGCACGTTCTCGACGTTGTCCGTCGTCTTGCCGTTGTAGAAGAGGTTGCCGTTCGGAAGGATATAGCCATAGGCACCCGGCGGATACGGCAAGTTCCACTGGTGCACGACGTTGCCTTCGAGGTCGATCAGGTAGACCTGTCCGCTGCCCGCGATCGGCGCGAACAACGTGTACCCGGGCGACGCCTTGGTGCGGTCGAGCGCTCGTAGGCCGACCCCGCGTCGCCGAAGGGTATTCTGATCAACCGACCTCGAGACCGCCATCGCCGACTCCTCAACTCGCGGTGTGTGTCTCTCCACTCAGGCGCTGCTCGACATGGCGCATGAGGACATTCATCGTGTAGCCGTACGCGCCGAGGATCACGATGCACGCGAAGAACGTCGGCGTGTCGAACGAGATCTGCGAGTCCTTCGCGAGCGCGCCGAGGCCGAACCCCGACCGCGGGCTGAAGACCATCTCGGTGACGATCCCGATGATGAGGCTGATCGAGAACGTGAGGCGGGCGCCGAAGAACGTCGAAGGCATAATCTCCACGGCGGAGGCGAGCGCACGGATGACAGGCGATACATCGTGGGCGGCCAAGAGCTCGCGACGCGTGCGGTCGAGGCCGTGAATCCCCCTTGCTACGGCGAGCACCATGATGGGCAGGCAGCCGGCCGCGATCGTCCATATATAGGCGGGCGCGCCGAAGTTGAACGCCACGAGGAACAAGGGGAACCCCATGATGGGAGGAATCGCGCGCGCAAACTCGAAGAGCGGCTCCGTTGCGCGATAGATGAGCGGGCTGAAGCCGAGCAGCAGACCGAGAGCGCCGCCGCCCGCCAGCGAGATGCTCCAGCCGACCAGGGCGCGGCCCAGGCTGTGCAAAGCGTGCTCGAAGATGGCCTCCGCGTTCGTGGAGGGATGCAAGGCTCGCCCGAAGACGCCCACCACTTCCTGTGGCCCGGCGAGCAGTGATTTGCCGACCCAACCTTGATCGGCAGCCAGCGCCCAAAGCAAGACCAGCAGAGGGATGCTCACGAGAACCGGGGCGCGCCGGACCCAGAGGCTCACGGCTCACCTGCTCCCAAGGCCTTGCGTAGGGCCGACAAGAAGGGCGAGTCCGCCAGGTCGTCCCTGTTCCGCGCACCGGATGTGCCGGCCCCCGCGCGCCTGCGGTTCTCGAAGACGGGGGCCAGCACGTACTTCCGAAGCTCGGGGTTGGTCGTATAGGGGCGGCCCGGAATGGCCAGCACGCGATCGCAGACCTCGAGCATATCCTGGAGGTCGTGCAACACGAGCACCGAGCAGATTCGGAGCTCCTTCACGGCACGACGGAAGCCGTCTCGGACGCGCGCCGCGACGTCGAAATCGAGTGCGCTGAATGGCTCGTCTGCGATGAGCACGTCGGGCCGACGCGCCAGAGCGCGGATCAACGCTGCTTGCTGCAGCATTCCTCCGCTGCACTGGCTGGGCCGCCGTGCGAGGTCCAGGTCGAGCCCCAGTGCGTCGTGCGCGTCGCGGATGGCCTGCCGGTTTCGCTTCGCGTTTCGGAGCGGGTCGGGCAGGTTCATCAGGATGTTGCTCTCGAGACTCGCCCACGGGTAGAACGAGCGCGCGTAACTCTGCGGAACGTATCCGAGCGTGGCACGCGTTCGATCGCCGTCCTTACCGGGAGCGACGACTTCGCCGGAGACCGCCTGCAAGCGCGCGAGAGAGCGCATGAGCGTGGTCTTGCCCGTACCGTTCGGTCCAAAGAGTCCAAGCGCGCTCCCGCGCGGGATCTCCACCGAGACGTCGCGGAACACCTCGAACGTCGCGTCGTTCGTGGCGTAGGCGAAACCGATCGACCGTGCAGACAGACCCTCCACGGCTTGTTTGGGCGCGTTCGGAGCAGCGCTCTCGGCCGCGAGGGCATGGGCGCCGTGGATGTCGCTGAGTGCTTGCAACTTCGCTCCCCGGGCCCTGTCCTATCGTGCGGCCAAGACCCGGTCCCCATGGTACACGGCGCCCTCGAGCTCGATGGACCGCGGGATGATGCCGATGTCCAGATACTTCTTCGCGACCCGTGCGTACAAGTCGTCACGTGAATCGGCCGAAAGTAGGTAGAGAGGATCCGGATAGAGATCGATCTGCGAATGATAGACGGAGGCCAGGTACTTCTTCAGGAACTGCTTGGCTTCCTTGGGGTGGACGTTGATGTAGGCCGACGCCTCGTCGATGCTGCGCACGATCCGTTTGGTGAGGTCCGCGTGTGCGTCCGCCCAGTTCTTGGCAATCAGGGCGGAGGCGAAGATGAACGGCTCCCCGTAGAGCCGCGGCGACTCCACTTCGTCGCTGACGAGCTCTCCAGCGCCGTTCGCGAGTGTTGCCGTGCCAGCGGGGTCGATGGTGAAGAGGGCGTCGACCCCGCCGCTCGCGAGCAACTGCGGCTGGAGCGACGGGTCGGTCTGCTGGATCGTCACCGTCCCGGGACTCACCCCGCTGGCCTGCAGCAGCGCCTCGAGAGTTGCCTTGTAGGCGAGGGTTGGGAAGATGCCAACTCGCTTGCCTTTCAGGTCGGCGATGGATCGGATCTCCGGCGTGCGCCCTTCCAGGGTCCTGCGGCGGAGCAGGTAACTGATACGGTGCTTCTGGTCTTCGATCTGCGCCGTGACGAAGTACATCGTGCGCCCGGTTCGGAGCACGCCGTTGAAGCTGATCGCCGTCGCCAGGTAGCCGCCCACGTCGACCTTGCCTTCCACGAGCGCCTGGCCGACGGTCTGGCCGTTTTCATACGCCTCGAGTTGCGGGTCGACGCCGTTCTTCTGGAAGAGCCCGAGCTCCTGGGCGCAGAAGAGCGGCAGGCTGATACCCAGGCGGCTGTAGCCGATGCGAACGGCGTCCCTTGGTACGCCGTTGACCCCCGTTTCCGCCCGCTCGGCCGATCCGGTCCGCGGCGTGCAGGCGAACGCGAGGAAGAGTGCTGCGATGCAAGCCGCCGCGCGGCCCCGCGACGCGAAAGCTGCCCGCCTCCGCTCGAGGGAAGGCTCGGCGATCGGCATGTCGTCACTATACAAGACGATCAGCCTTTGGCAACGCGAGCGCCGATCCCGTCCTGCCCGGAGAGCTAAGGTCGCCGATGGTCGCATGATTTCTACGTCCATCGCAGACTTGAAGATAGAGCAATCCCGCGGGCAGCCTGGGCGCGGTTCAGTGCTCCCGCGAGACCGACTCGTTCTTGCGCTTCTTGCGCTTCACAAAGCGGACCGCGGTGGCTTGCGGGTCTTCGTCGGCCGATGCGCTTGGGGCACGACCTATTCGCCGAGAGTCCCGTATGGTAGACACGAAGCGGCCCCAGTCGCTGCGCGCGGAATCAACCGGCAATCGTAGCCCCCAAGAATCGAGAAACCCGATGCGAAAGGCCATCCGACAGACGCTCGACGAGCTCGAACAACAGCGACAGGCGCAAGTCGCCGCCCCCCGCGGTCCGAACGGCCACAGAGATCGCGACGCGCTCATGCTCGCGGTAGGCCCGGAGTCGGGGCAATTTCTCAACACGCTCCTGCGCGCTTCCGGCGCCCGATGCGCGCTCGAGATCGGCGGCTCGATGGGCTACTCGACGATCTGGCAAGCGGAGGCCATCGAGCAGAACGGCGGGCACCTCATTACAATCGAGCAAGTTCCGTCAAAGGTCGACGTCCTACGGCGGCGAATCGCGCAAGCCGAGGTGGACAAGACGGTGCAGGTCCTGGAGGGAGACGCGCGCACGCTTATCGGTGAGCTCGACGGTCCGTTCGACTTCGTTCTGGTCGACGCCTGGAAGAGCGACTATCCAACGTATTTCGATCTCGTGTTCCCCAAACTGAAGATCGGTGGACTCATCGTCGCAGACAACATTTCTCGTCCGGCGCCACCCGATCCGGCCATTCTGGAATATGTCGAGCGAGCCCGAAATCATTCGCAGGCATCGAGCCAGCTCGTGCCCATCGGCAGCGGTCTCGAGCTCACCGTCAAGATTGCGCTAGCCGGCGAGGTCCGTCCCTGACGGCGTCGGAGCTTGTGTCGATGCAGGCGGGCTGGGCTCGGCAATCGTTGAGCCCGTCTCCCTCGTCGCGGGATGGCGATGTCTTAGGGGGCGGGCCGCGGCGGGTCGTTTTCACGCGTGATCGATCGCTCGTCGCGCGTTGCGGACGCCGCACCGCGCGTGCGCGGATTGCCGGGGCGCTTGAGCCCGAGCCGATCCCGGAACGTGCCCTCTTCGTATTCGGTTCGAAACAATCCCCGGCGCTGCAGTTCGGGGACCACCCACCGGGCGAAATCTTCGAAGCCCCCCGGCAGGAGCGGAGGCACGACGTTGAACCCGTCGGCACCTCCGGTGATGAACCACTCTTCGATCGTGTCGGCGACTTGCTTGGGTGAGCCGACGACCTGGATGTGTCCCTTGGACACGCTGAACCGAAGGACGAGATCGCGAATCGTCAGATCCTCCTTGCGCGCCAGATCGACGAGCTGCTTCCAGCGCCCCTTTCCGTTCTCGCCAGCGGCCAGATCCGGCAGCGGTCCGTCCAGTGGGTAGTCCGAGACGTCGACGCCCATCAGGTTCACACCGTGCCGAAAGTCGACCATGCCTTGCAATTCCCCGAACCGGTCGCGTGCCTCCTGTTCGGTCGGCGCAACGACCACCGACAGGCCCGGCGTCACTCGGAGGTCGTCGGGCTCACGACCGTACCGAGCCATTCGGCCCTTCACGTCGGCGTAGTACGCGCGCGCGACGTCGAGCGACTGCGCCGACGCGTAGATCATTTCGGCGTACCGCGCCGCGAACTCCCGCCCGGTGTCCGAGTTGCCGGCCTGCACGATGACCGGATAGCCCTGGATGGGCCGGGCGACGTCGAGCAGCCCGTGGACCGAGAAGTGCGGTCCGTCGTGGTGCACCGCATGGGCACGCTGGGACTCGAAAAAAAGACCACTCGTTCGGTCCGGTCGGTCGAATGCGTCGTCATCCCAGCTGTCCCAGAGCGCTCGGACGACGTCCACGAACTCCGCCGCGCGTTCGTAGCGCTCCTCGTGGTCGCGAGGATCCGCCATTCCGAAATTCTTTGCCGTGGCCGGCGAGAGCGACGACACGACGTTCCAGCCCGCCCGGCCGTTGCTGATGTGGTCCAGCGACGAGAGGACACGCGCGACGTTGTAGGGTTCGCTGAAGTTGGTGTTGATTGTCGCAACGAGGCCGATGTGCCGGGTCTGCAGGGCGATCGCGGAAAGCAACGTGAGCGGCTCGAACTGAAAGGCAAGACCGTTCGAGCTCAGTTGTTCGAGCTTGTCGGCCGAGCGCCCAATGAAATCAGCGATGAAGTACGTATCGAATTTGGCCGCCTCCGCGATCTGCGCCAGGCGCACCCAGTATCCGACGTCCGGTCGCCCGTTGCCGATCGCCGAAGGATGCCGCCACGCCGCGGGGTGGTGTCCGAACCGCATGAAGAACGCGTTGAGGGCGAGACGTCGTCGAGTCTGGGTCACGATGGGTTTCCTCGGGTTTCCCTCCCCATGCGCGGAGGACGATGGCGTGGAGAACGTGTCCATGATACAGGACTCGCCGCCGCGATACGAGCTCCATTCCGCCGCGCGCGCCGCCACCGGCGAACCCGGACGGGCGGCCGAGCGGTCACGGTCCGGGGCCGTCGGCGATGTCTCGTATAGTGGAGTATCGGCCGATGCGCTTTGGACCGACCATCGCTCCGCCGATCGGCAAGCGCTGTGAGGCGCTCACGCGAAGTAGTGGCCCTCCTTGAGGTCGGCGATCAATCCCGGACGAGTTGGCTGCCATCCGAGCGAATCGCGAGTGATCTGTGACGAGGCGGGGCCGTCGAATCCCCAGAAGCGGCCGAGAAAGCCGAGGTATTCTCCGATCCGCTCGGCGGTGACGGAGAGGGCGCGAACCTTGAGATGTGAAGCGAAGACTTCGGCGACCTCGCGGATCGGAACGCCCGTGTCGCCCACCGCGTGCAGCACCGACCCGGCCGGTGCCTTCTCAAGCGCGAGACGGAAGAGGCGCGCGGCGTCGTCACGATGGACCGCCGGCCAGCGGTTGGTGCCGTCGCCGACGTAGGCCGCGGCGCCTTTCTCGCGCGCGAGGCGGATTGCGGTTGGGATGAACCCGTTGTCGCCGTTGCCGTGAGTGGACGGTGGGAGCCGCACGATTGAAGAACGGACCCCGCGGCCGGCGAGCGCGCGAGTGTAGTGAGCGTTGGCCATCCGCCCGTTGGCCCCGCTGATCGGGACCTCGCGATCCAGGGCGTCTGCGGCCAGCCCGTCGCGTTCGGTGGCGACGACTCCAGGCGCGAGCCCGAGCACGGCGAGGATACCCGAGGCGATGACGAACGGCTTTTCGGTGCCGGCGAGGGCCTCACCGAAGGTACGGATCGCCGCGCGATCGGCGTCGGTGGCTTCAGCGAAGCGGCCGGCGAAGGCGATGTCGTGTTTGAACGCGAGGTGGATGACGCCGTCGGACGCCGCAGCGGCGTCGCGCAGGGTGTCGAGGTCGTCGAGCGATCCCGAGCGGACCTCGGCCCCTGCGGCGCGCAGGGCTCTGGCCGCGGCATCAGAACGGGCGAGCCCCGTGACTTTGTGGCCGGCTTCGATCAGCTGAGGGACGAGCCCGCGGCCGATCCAGCCCGACGCTCCAGTGACGAAAACGCGCATGACGAACCTCCAGGATGGGTATGGGCGCCTGCCGGGTCGATCCGCGGCGGTGACCCTTGCCATCCGATGCCGTTACTTGTACGATCGTTCTAATAAATGTCAAGCCGAGACAAGCACGCAACGATGGCGGGGCGCCCCATCGACCATCAGCGGCGGGCAGAGCTGCTCGACGCCGCGGTCGATTACACGGTCGAGCAGGGGTTCTCCGAGGTGTCGTGGCGGCCCGTCGCTGCGGCCCTCGGCGTTTCGACCACGACGTTGGTGCATCGCTTCGGCACCAAGGAGCAAATGCTCGAGGCCATCCTCGGGCGCTTGCGGGAGCGCATTTCCGTGGCCTTTCGAGACAGGCTCGGCGAGCGGCCCGACCTGGCGACGGCGGCGCGCGCGGCCTGGACGCTGACCTCTGACCCGCAACGGGGGGCGGAGTTCAGACTGTTCTTCGCGGTGTACGGACGCGCTCTTCAGGCACCGCAGCAGTTCGCCGTATTCCTAGAGCGGGTCGTGGCCGACTGGATGGGTGCCCTATGCGACGCGCAAGGACCGGACATCGACCCCGCGATGGCGACGCGCTCGGCCACACTCGTGATCGCGACGATCCGTGGGCTGCTGCTCGACTTGCTCGCGACCGGCGACCGAGACCGCGTCCAGGACGCGGCCGACAGCTTCCTCGCTACCCTCGAACACAAGGCGCCGCCGCGGCGGGCGCGTGGCACCGCGAAGCTGCCAGCGTGCGGCGGACCTCGATGAAGCTCGCCCACGATTTCGGCAATGACGATGCCCCCACTGCCCGCCCAGCACAAACCCACGCGCGAAGCCCGTAGACCTCTCGCCGGCAGTACATGGCGAGACCTTTGGCGGCAGACGCCGTGGACGATGCTAGACCTATTCGCACCGTGGCGAACCTTCCCACCGTCGATGTGGCCCCCTTGCTCGAGGCGGATGCGTTCACGAGTCGGGCCGGTCTGACACTACCCGGAGCTCGCACCGTCTCAGGATCGCTCCGCGTGAACCTCCGGCAGCACCCCACCGACGCCCGTCTCATTTGCATGCGAGCTCGCTTTCTTACGCGGCGGGAGCTCGATGGTGTCGGCGGCGCCGTCGTCGCAATCGATGTAATCCGTGCTTTCACGACGGCCGCGTATGCGTTTGCTGCGGGGGCGCGGCAAATATTTCTCGTGGAATCCGTGCCGGACGCGCTCGCATTCAAAGAGTCCCATCCCGGATGCCTCGCAATGGGTCATGGGGAGGGCGGGCGTCGTATGCCGGGCTTCGACTTTTCGAACTCGCCCGTGGAAGTGTCGCGCGCAGACCTTGCGGGACGTACGTTGGTCCAGCGCACGGGAGCCGGAACCCCTGGCGTCCTGGCTGCGCACGATGCTGACCGTATCTGGTGCGCGAGTCTCGTCTGCGCTTCAGCAACCGCGCGAGCGGTGAACGCAAGTGCTCTCGGCACGCCTGCATACGTCATCACTGGACGCGTTCTTGACGGTCCCGAGACCTCCGGAAGCGACGACATTGTCGTGGCGGAGTTCATTGAATGCGCCCGCCTCGGGCTTGCGCTCGACGCTGCCGATGTTGCGCGACGCGTATCCGAGTCCGACGAGGCTCGCTTTACACTCAGCCTGGGACCCGAGCACTGCCACCCTGACGACATTGTCTATGCCACGCGGGTCGACGCGTTCGACTTCGCAATGGAGGTTACGCGCAGCGACGGCCACGTGCGGCTCAGCGCCGTTTCGGTTCGATGAGCGGTCGGCCCACCGTGCGCGCGCTGCGCCGCTCGCTGGGCTGTAGGCCGCCCAGCACGCGAATGATTCCCAAGTCCATCTCGCGCTTGACGAACGAGTGTCGGGTCTGCCATGGTCAGTGGGCTAAGATGGCATTTTCGGCGACGCTCTACGTTCCGTCCCACCAGCTTGATGCCTGTGGCATGTGCTGGGCGGAGGTCATCGCCTAGCCGAAAGGGTCGATAGTTTCGTAACAATCGCGCCCTTTCGGAATCTCCGGAAGGGCGTTTCGCGTTTCTGGAGGGACTGTTGGGGCGGCTTCGCTGGCCGGGGATCCCGTAAGGGATCGCCGGCGCCCAGGAACCGCCATGCACACCGCCCCTGCCGTCGAGCTTTCAGGACTGACCAAGACGTTCCGCGTGCGGCGTGCCCGAAGCGGCCTATTCGGCCACGTCGGCGATCTCGTACGGCCCCGGACGGAGACCGTGCCGGCAATCACCGATGTTTCGTTCGCCATCGGCGCCGGCGAGCGGGTTGCGTTCGTGGGGGCCAACGGCGCGGGCAAGTCGACCACGCTCAAGATCCTGTCGGGGATCCTGCGCCCCGACACCGGTCACGCCCAGGTGGTGGGTTTCGTGCCCTGGCGGCAGCGGCGCCAGCTTTCGTTCCGGTTGGGCACTGTGTTCGGACAGCGTTCGCAGCTCTGGTACCACCTGCCGGCCCGCGACACCTTCAATCTCCTGGCCGCGGTCTATGAGGTAGAGCCGTCGCGTCACCGCCAGCGCTTGTCCTTCCTGGTCGAGGCGTTCGATTTCGGCCCGCTGATCGACAAACCGGTGCGGCAGCTCTCGCTGGGAGAGCGCATGCGCGCCGAAATCATCGCCAGCCTGCTTCACCAACCGGAGATCCTCTTCCTGGACGAGCCGAGCATCGGGCTCGACGTCTCGGCCAAGGCCCTGGTGCGTGCGCTGCTCAAGCAACAGTCGCAAGAAGACGGCGCCACGCTGCTCCTGACCTCGCACGACACCGGCGACATCGAGGAGGTCTGCGACCGTGTGCTGGTGATCCATGGCGGGCGGCTGCTCTGGGACGGTGCGGTCTCCGCGCTGCGCAGAAGCTACGTTCGGACCAAGCGCATCACGATTTGGAGCGAGCGCGAGACGCTCTCGCTTGCCCTGCCTGGCGTTCGCTGCATCGCCCAGAGCCCCTACCGTGTCGAGCTCGAGCTCGACGTCGCGGTGGGCTCGGTGGGCGCGCTGGTGGACGCCGCCCAGCGGCAGGGTGCGCTGCGCGATCTCGCGGTTGAGGATCCGCCGCTCGATGACGTCATCCGCGCCCTCTACGCGGGCGCTCCCGGAGGGACTCGCTGATGAAGCGGGGAGCGTGGGCGAAGTACCTGGCGTTCGGGCGCATCGGCGCACGCACGGCGGTCTCGGAACGCGGCGAGCTGCTCGGCCGAATGGCATTCTTCGCCGCGATCCTCGGGGTGTTCTCCGCGCTCTGGCGCGCGGTCGCGGAGGCCGGCATGCCGATCGTCGCCGACCCACGCCGGATGGTCTGGTACCTGGCGACCACCGAATGGATCCTGCTCAGCGCGCCGCAGCTCCACACCGAGATCCAGGAAGAGGTGCGGCGCGGCGACATCGTTTACCGGGTAGCTCGCCCGGTATCCTACGTGGGGGCGCTCTTCGCGCAGAGCGCGGGGATGTTGGTGATCCGCGCGCCGGTGCTGGCCGTGACGTCGTTCGCCTGCGCGTACGCCTTCACGAAGCAGTTGCCGCCCGCGGCGGCGCTGGTCCGCGCCGTGCCGCTCGGTCTGGCCGCGATGGTGCTGGTCGTGGCGCTCTACGTGACGATCGGCCTGCTGTCGTTCTGGCTATCGGAGGTGGCGCCGGTCTACTGGGTCTCGCAGAAGCTGCTTTTCGTGCTGGGCGGGTTGATGCTGCCGCTGCAGCTCTACCCGACTTGGCTTCGGCGCTTGGCGGCCTGCACACCCTTCCCATCGATGCTGGAAGGTCCGGCGGCGGTCATGCTGGGCGCGGGACCGGCGCCGAGGGATGCCCTCTGGCTCGGGTTGCGGATCGGTCTCTGGCTGCTCTGCGCGCTGTGGGTCTTGTCGTTGCTCCTTCGCCGCGCCACCCGCTCGCTGTCTGTGGGCGGGGGATGAAGAAGAAAGCGAAGGAAAGAATAGAAATCATGTCCTCCCCCTTCGGCAGCTTGCGCTTTTGTCGCGCCCTCCTGGCGACCAACCTCCGCTCCGCCCTCGCTCTGCGTGGCAGCTTCTGGCTCCAGGCGTTGTTCATGGTCCTGAACAACGTCACCTTCTTCGTCTTCTGGTGGGTGCTATTCGCGCGCGTGCCAACGCTGCGGGGCTTTCGCCTCGGCGACATGGAGGCGTTGTTCGGCATCACGGCGGCCAGCTTCGGCTTGGTGCAGGTGCTGGCGGGCGGCGTGCGGCACCTGAGCCGCTTCATCGACGAAGGCGCGCTCGATACCTTGCTGGCGCAGCCGCAACCGGTGCTGCTGTACGCGCTCGGCATGCGGTCGCAGCCGTCGGGCTTGGGCGACCTCGCGTCCGGTATCGGATTCCTGGCGCTGTCGGGACAGGTTCGCCTCGCCACCTTGCCGCTGGTCGCCCTGGCCGTGCTGGCAGCGGCCTTGGTCTTCCTGGGCTGCGGCGTGGCGTTCTTCAGTCTCGCGTTCTGGCTGCCGGGGACCGAGACCCTCTCTCGTCAGCTCTGGGATCTAACCATCACCTTTTCGCTCTACCCTGAGCCGCTCTTCGGCGGCATGCTGAGGCTGTTGCTCTTCACGCTGCTGCCGGCGGGATTGATCGGCTTTCTTCCTTTGCGCGTGGTACGCGCCGCCACCCTAAGCGATGGGTTGCTGCTCGCGCTGGGCGCGGCCACCTACTTGGCGCTCGGCGCATGGTTCTTCGGGCGCGGACTGAAGCGTTATGCCTCCGGCAGCCGATTCGGCGTCTTCGGATGAACGGCGCGCCGACGTCACCGTCTCCGAAGAGGATTCGCGCGCATTGCCGAGAGCGAAGTCGAGTGGGTCGCGCTCGGAATAGCCCCTAGAAAGACGTCAGGCGACCTCCGCAGCCCCACTCGGTCGGGCTGTTCGGCCGCGAGCCTCCCTCAGCGCACTCCTCCGGTCGACCTCCGATGGCGTCCCCGCCGCGAAGTTTCGGCGAAAGGCCGCTCCGGTGGACTCGGTCGACCATGGCGTTCAGCGACAAGACCCGCTTCATCAAGGCTTCGCGGTCTTCGGGCGTAGGCGGTTCGCGAGTCCATTGCTCTGCGATATGCTCGTAGGCGAGGCATTGGTCGCGCAGCTGCTGCGCCCGCGGCGATTCGGGCAGCTTCGTCAGTGCGTCGAGCGCCTGCCGTATCGCATCGAGAAGGGGGGAGACCCGTTTCGGCGAAGTGCGCGTGCGGTTGCGGTTGCTAACGGCTTCCCTCGTGCCTCCAGGCGCGCGACCCTCAAACATCCGCCCATTATGTCTTTCAAAGCGAACAGGTCAAGCGGAAGCCACCAGCCTCTCCGAAGAGCAAATGGGAGCGCGTGAGTGCCGACGGCTCCGGTCTCTTGCGACTCGTTTTAGGTCTGCTATAGAGGACTCGTGTCTCATCAGAGCCCCTTAACCGACAGCGGCCCTGCGCCGGCCGACGTGGCTTCGCGGCTCGATCGGCTCCTATTGAGCCGCATGGGAGGCGTCAACGCGGGTCTTCTGGCCCTGCGCCTATGGTTCGGCGGTGTGTTGGCCCTCTCCCATGGATGGACCAAGCTCGAAGCGCCTGCCAAGTTTCTTGCCGGCCCGGGCCGGTACTCGCTCGACGCGACCCTCGTTCGCGCGGGCATCGCCAGGAGGGTCCCTTGGTAAGGGCCGACGGCGCTGCGGCAGTGGCTCGGCGCACGCCGGAGGCGGATCGCTCGGCGGGGCACGGCGCCTTCCCAACCGTCGCCTCCGTGCGCTGGGCGATCCTCTTTAGCCTCCTGGCCGCGGCGCTGACCGTGGGTGCGATGGTCGTGATCGACGCGATCTGGGGCCCGCAATAGGTCGGAAAAGACCGGTACGACGAACCACGAAAAACGGCCCGCGCAAAAAAGGGTAAGCGCGTCCCTGTTCAGGAGGGGAAACGCTCGGCGCGAATCCTGCCGTCGTGCTGGACCGGCGCACTTCACCACTGTCTTCTATTCAGTTGACAAGTCTTGTTACAAGGACGACACTGCTGCCCGTGGACCGAGGGCCCTCGCGTGACTGCTGCGGCAGGCCCATTTCCCTGAGCGACCTCGGGCCTCGTCGCGATTCCCAACTGGAGGGCACTATGCGCAAAACGTCTGGGTTCGAACTGGTCCCCATCGGGATATTGGCTGCGGCCGGCATCGCGGCGGGCTTGTTTTTCGTCTCGCCAGCGCGTGCGGACGCCGTCACGGATTGGAACGAGTTTACGGTGGAAGCGACCAAGGGATTCGATGGATCCGCGGTCAGCGCGGCAGTGACGCTGGACACGAACGTGAGCTCCGAGGTCGAAGCGATCGAGGCGCGAGCGGTGTTCGACGCCGTCAATTCGATCGATCACTTCAATAGCGGCAGCTACTACTACAGTGCGACGAACTCGGGGTCGGTCGCCGCTGCGGCGGCCCAGGCCGCGCACGACGCGATTCAGGGCGAATTGCCGAATCCGGCGACGAATACGGCGGCCGCTGCAGGATGGACCCTGGTCCGGACCTGGGTGGACTCCCAGCTCACCAGCTATCTGACGGCGCTGGGCGTCTCCAGCTCGGACGGAGGCATCGCGGCCGGCCAGGCGGCGGCCGCAGCGGCCATCGCCGCGCGGATCATCGACGGGGCCGCGCCCACGACCGTGTACGGATCGCAGCTTACGCCCACCACGAACCCCGGCATCGGGCTGTGGCGTCAGAGCAACGCCGGTGCACCCTTCGTGAATCCCACGACGGGCGCGCCGACTGGTTTCGACTCGACCGGCACCGTGATTCAAGGCAAGCCCGGCATCGACCTGAACTGGCGGGACGTGTCTCCCTTTGGCCTCACGACGCAGGAGGTGACTCTCCTCTCGCGCCTGCTCCCTTTGGCGCCCGTAGTGGGCAGCCGGGAGTACGACGCAGAGCTGAGCTATGTGAGCCAGATCGGCAAGGACACTTCGAGCACTCGTACGGCCGACGAGACCGCGCAAGCCCTATTTTACAAGCAGGACGTCGAAATCCTCCTGAACCAAGCCGCTCAGATCGCGTCGAGCGCCCGGGGACTGACGATTGACCAAAACGCGACGCTGTTCGCGTTGCTCGACACGGCCGTGGCGGACGCCCGGATCGGCGCCTGGACTTCGAAATACGAGCAGAAGTTCTGGCGACCGATCACATCGACGAACGCCAACAGCGACGGAAGCGTGACCAACGACTACGTCGTCTTTCATCCCTTGGCGGCGACACCCTCGCATCCGTCGAACACATCGGGACATAGCGCGACGGCGGCCGCGGCGGCCGAGATTCTCCGGGCCTATTTCGGCGACAAAGTCCACGCGGATGGGAGCCCTGTCACGCTGGGGTCGCTGGCTTGGCTCGTCGGGACCAACGACGGCACGGGCAACGTCACCACGCGGTCGGTTTCCACGTTTACGCAGATCCAGCTCGAGACCGGCGCAAGCCGGCTCTATCTCGGCGTGCACTACGGATACGACAACTTGCAGGGGCAGCTTCTCGGTCTGGAGGTCGCGGACGCGATCCTGCGGTCGCGCGATCCCGCGGCGCAAGGCCTGAGAGCCCCGGACTCTCCAGCCTCCCTGTTCAACCTGGAGCGAACGCTCTTGGCGCGACCGGATCTGTACGGGCTCTATGGGAAGGACACTGGGCCGCGGCGGTGATGGCCAGGCCGCCTCCAGTCAAGCCCGATTCCGACTGCCATGGCTGTCGCTCACCCTCTCACGCAGTCATGGCGACCCGCGGCGAGTAGGCGTCTGGAGGGCGTCCCCTCGCGTCCGGAGGCGATGCTCCACGGGCTGCTGCAAGTCGCGTGCGCCATGTGCTTCATCGGTCACGGTGCGTGGGGGGTCCTCACCAAGGCGGGATGGCTGCCTCTTTATGGCGCGTTGGGTATCTCCCCGTCGGTGGCTTGGAAGACCATGCCCTTCGTCGGGGCAGTGGATATCACGCTGGGTGCGGCGGTACTGGTGTTTCCTTGCCGAGCGCTCCTCGGATACATGGTTCTGTGGACTCTATTCACAGCGCTCTTGCGGCCATGGGCTGGCCTGGGGTGGTGGGAGTTTTTCGAGCGCGCCGGCAACTATGGACCCCCCCTCGCCCTTCTCGTGGCGGCGAGCCAACCAAGCGTTCGTTGGTTCCAGCGGATCGAGGCCCGACCCCTGCGGCCCGCGGCGGTTGGCCGGGTGGCATGGGTTCTTCGGGTGTCCATTGCGCTTCTGTTGCTCGGTCACGGGGGGTTCGCACGGATTCAGGAAAAGAGAGTCCTCATCGACCACTGGCAGTCGATCGGGGTTCCTGCCGGCCGGGTGTTCTTGCACTGGCTCGGCGGGATCGAAATGGCGGTGGCCCTCGCGGTCTGCTTCTGGCCGTCGCGATTTCTCCTGTTGGGAATCGGCACATGGAAGATCGCGAGCGAGCTTCTTTACCCGATTTCGGGTCGTCTCAGGGACACGTGGGAGTGGGTCGAGCGCGGCGGAGATTACCTATGTCCGTTGGCGCTCCTCGCCGTCTTGGCTCTGCTGGACCGACACACGGCGAGCGACAGCGTAACGGCCGGGCGCGCCGTCGCCACGCCGGAAACGGCGCCGACGCCCTACCCATCCGGCCTGCATCGTTAGCCTGGACACGTGGGAAGGGCGTTCCGTCGCCCCATTCGTCCGGAGTGCGTCACGAAGGAGAACGACGTTGGAAACGCGAAAAATTGGTTCGCTGGCCGTGTCGGTGGTCGGGCTGGGGTGCAACAACTTCGGCGTGCGACTCGACCCGGCGCGCACGGCGCGAGTGGTCGACGCCGCGATCGATGTCGGAATTACGTTCTTCGACACGGCCGATCGCTACGGCGAGACGCGTAGCGAGGAGTATCTCGGGCGGGCCCTCGGCGAGCGCCGCAAATCCGTCGTCGTGGCGACGAAGTTCGGCTCGAAAGTCGATGACTCCCGGCAGGGCGCAAGGCCCGAATACGTGCGACGTGCGCTGGAAGACAGCTTGCGGCGCCTGGGAACGGATTGGGTCGATCTGTATCAATTGCACCGTCCGGACCCCGGCGTTCCGATCGCCGAAACGCTGGGAGCGCTGAACGATCTGGTCGCTGCGGGAAAGGTGCGCGAGATTGGGTGTTCGAACTTCACGGTGGAGCAGATCCGATCGGCGGAGGGCGGGCGCCCTCCGAGCGCTGCGCGGTTCGTCAGTCTCCAAAACGAGTACAGCTTGCTCCACCGGGAGCCGGAGCGAGCCGTTTTGGCAGAGTGCGTCGCGCGCGGTATGGCGTTTCTGCCGTATTTCCCACTCGCAAGCGGCCTGCTGACGGGCAAGTACCGGCGTGGAGAGGTCCCGCCCGCCGGAACGCGTCTGTCGGATCCGGCTGCACGATTCGCGACGAGGTTTCTGAACGAAGCGAGACTCACCCTTTCGGACCGGTTGGCCGCGTTCGCGGCGTCGCGGGGTCATACCCTGTTGGAATTGGCGCTTTCCTGGCTGGTCGCACGACCCGGCGTGGCTTCGGTGATTCCCGGCGCCACGACGCCGCAGCAAGTGCGATCGAACGTCGACGCCGCACGCTGGGAGCTCACCGGCCCCGACCTCGTTGAGGTGGATCGGCTGACGACGTCGCTCGACGCGGCATCGACGCACGCAGCCTGAGGTTACGACGACCGGCGGTGGCTGTCGTCCGACCTTGCGTATGCGTGTCCTGTATGATAGACGCGGCGACGGGCAAGGGCGCGCGCCGCGCGACCGAAGCGAAAGGTGAGAACATGAGTCGAGCAGAGAACAGTCTCGGTCCGGAAGCCGTCGCGTTCGTCAAGAGGGCCACTGAGGAGGCCGAGCTCGCGTTTCGAGTCTTTCGCGAGACGGGGACGATCACCGCCAATGGGACCGTGGGGTTCGTCGAGCGCATCCCGGGGGAGAGCAAGTTTGTCGCGATCCATGACCCGGGCCCCTTCGAGCGCGGGAAGGCGCTCGTGCCCCGCGTATTTGGCTTCGACGGCACCGCCTATCTCGGCGAGGCGGGTGGGGGCGGCCAGGGCCGCTACTCGAAAATCCTCGAGCAGCACCCCGACATCACGACCGTTTCGCACGTCCATTCGCCGTATTTGGGTGCGTGGGCGCAAACCCAGCGGACCTTGCCCATTCGCTACGTACCTGTGCAGCGGTATCTTCTCAGCCGCGAGATACCGGTCTACTTGGATCGACGCCAGGCCGAGCAGGACTTCATTCTCGATCGGCTTCAGATCGATCCGCACACTCCGGCCATTCTGGAGGCGAACGGAGGCGCGACGGTTTGGGGCAAGGGCGGTCTGCGCAAGACCGCCGAGTGCATTCTGATTCTCGAAGAAGGCGCGCGCCTTCAGCTCCTCGCCGAGAGCCTTGGTGGGTCGCGCGACTACGGTCCCGGGGTCCTGGCGCAGCAGTTCAAGATGAGCGGGTTGACCGAGCAGGCGCGCGCCTTGGGCTTCTTGCCGCATGCCGGCCATTGACCGAGAGCGTCGACGCTTTGAGCCTGGGTCCGGATCCGAAGATCGGGCCGTGACCACGAAACGACCTCCAAGGTTTCTCGATCGGAGAAAAATCCATGACCGCGTTGGACACCCTATGGTTCACCCGCTGCCCCGTTCCCACGGCCACAGGCCTGGCCTACAAGCTTGGCTGGCTCGATGACGAGTTCAAACCAGACGGGATTCGGGTTCGAACCTTGCAAGATGCAGGCGGCGAGCTCGCCCGGCATCATTACGACCACGAGCTGCCAACGCTGATTCGCGAGGGCGGCAATCTTCTTGCTATCCCCGCGAAGGCGCAAGGAGCCCCGTCGCGGCTCGTCGGCCTGACATGGATCGACGAGTGGCAGTCGATCCTCGTGCGGCCCGGCGAAGCCATAACCTCGCCGGAGCACTTGAAAGGCAAGCGACTCGCGCTACCTGCCTTTCGTGCCTCCGACCTCGCCGAAAATCGCCGTGGTCGCAGCATTGCGCGAGGCATGAGCCTCGCGGGCTACAAGGGCGCGCTCGCGTCGGTCGGCCTGACGCTCGACGACGTTCGACTCGTCGAGGTCGGGCGCGGTGCTTCCGACAATCGGCGCGACGGCCTCGGCGGGATCTGGGAGGGGCTCGATCCGCTCATCAAGGGCGAGGTCGACGCGGTCTACGTAAAGGGCGCTTCGGCGGCGGATGCCGCACGCCGCCGTGGGGCCGTCGTCGGGATCGACCTCGATCGGCTTCCGGAACGCCGCTTTCGCGTGAACAACGGGACGCCGCGCCCCATCACCGTGCACGAGAGCCTTCTGGCCGACCACTTCGACCTGCTTGTGCGCTTCCTCTACCAGACTCTTCGTGCTGCCGAATGGGCCAAGACCAACGTCGAAGGAGTTCACAAGGTTCTGCAAGGTGAGACGCGCGCCAGTTCGCAGGGGGTCGAAGAGGCCTATCGCGGCGGCTTTCATCTTGCGCTTGCGCCGGACCTATCGAGCGAGCGCGTCGCGCTTTTCCGGCAGCAGAAGGACTTTCAGCTCACCTATGGTTTTCTCGATCGCGACTTTGATTACGATGCATGGATCGACGATCGACCCCTCCGGGCGGCGCAGGAGCGACTGCGGGCGCGCGCGGCGTCGAGAGGGCCTGTGCCGGAAAGTCAGGACCTCCGAGTCTGAGACGGCCGGTCGACGGGTTCCGCCCTGTCGGCGGCGACGCGCAGCCTCACAATGGAATGTGGCTGCCGATCCCGAGTTGGCGCGTATCGAGCCGGATCGCTCGCCTCGCCAGGAGCGCCGACCCGCCGGCGAGATTCACGGTGTCGTGCAGCTTTCCCACGGCAAAGAGCGACGTTGCGCCGCCGTCCAGGGCCGTCCGAAAGACCTGCAATGCGGACACGACGGTGGCCCGTGTGTTCGGTTCGTCGAACGTCACCGTGTACACGGTCGCGTGGCGGGTCAAAGGCGAGGGATCGCTGTGGTGCCGCGGTAGGTTGCGAAATAGTGTCTGCATGCCCGCTCGATCGTGATCGAGCCACACCATGTCGCGCCGAATCTCTGGGGCGTACGCCTGGAGGATGTAGCGAAAATCGGCATCGCAAAGGCTCAGAAAGCCTTCGAAATCGAGGTCGTCCAACAAAAGGCACGATCGGTACACGAGCTCTTCGACGACCGTTCTCACGGGCCGCCTCGCTCGGCAAACGGGTCCGAAGCCGAACGACCCATGCGCCGGCTCCACTCGGCGTAAAAGTGGCGCATTCCGCCTTCGTCGTGGATGGTCATGCCCTCTTCTCGTGCGTGGATCAGCCAGCGAACGTCGGTCCCACCGTCACGCAGGGCCGTCCCTTGGCCCGTCACGGCGAGCAGATCTTCATGCAGGTTGCGACCGAAGGGTCCCCATATGGCATTGTGATCGCGGATGCGAAGAGCGCGTTCTTCCCGAGAGTCCCGGGCCAACCCGAGACCTCGGAGCTCGATCATCGTTTCGTTGGTTCCGAGCGGGATGGCGGTATCGATTCGAAGCACGGACGTGCGCAAGTTGAACGTCATGCCCGGGAAAATATCGACGAGGACCCACCCGCCGGCCGCAAGGCCCGGCCAACCGATGCGCTCCTCACCGCCTTCGTACTGGTCGTACTTCACCTGCATCGACCCGACCGTCGCGTGTCCATTGGGAAAGGGCACGTACTTGCGTTCGAAGTACCCCGGTTGCTGCATCCCGGTCACGCGATTGAAGTAATGAATGAAGTCGTGATAAAATTCGCTATTGGTATCGTGCCACAATTTGTAATTCGTGCGCACGATGACTTGCTGGTAGTGAAATACTTCGAGCGGTTCGGCCCAGTGCGCAGCCAGCACGCCGAGCGCGTCGCCGAGAAACTCGCGCAGCCCGGGCCCCTCGTCGCTCACGTTCACCCAGACGAAGCCCCCGGGTCCCGTCTCCGATCGCACGGCCCGCAAGCCGACGTCGCGTGGATCGAGCCGGTCCTGAAAACCCTCTTTGCGCCGTGAGATCCCCGTGCAGTTGCCGCGGCAGTCGAAGCTCCACGCGTGAAAAATGCACGACAGGGTCCGAGCACTCCCCGCCGGACGATGGACGAGCACGTTTCCTCGGTGCGGACAGATGTTGTAAAAAGTGCGGATCTGCCCGTCGTCGCCGCGGACCACGACCAAGTTCCTGCCGCCCGGATGACGGAACGTCCGGTAGTCGTAGGCGCGCGGAAGCTCGCTTTCGTGGCACGCGAGGATCCACGCATGCCCGAAGATTTTGTCCTGTTCTTCTCGAAAGATCGCTTCGTCGGTGTAGAGGCGGCTGTCCACGTAGTGCGTGCGGGGGAACTTCGGGCGCTCGGCCCACTGGGCGGCGTTTCGCGGCACCTGAAACCTCCGGAGGCGATCCACGCGTATGATAGCATCGCGAGGGCGTTAAGCATCGCTTCCCCGAGGCGCGAACGCTGGCACGCGCGCGAGTCATGGCCATCCCCATTTTCCCGGGCTTGAAGACCCGGCGGGGAAGTTGGCCGCCCCGCGCCCGCGAGCGGAGCTTCCCAGTGGCCGTTCGACGTCCCGCATGATAGACAGCGCGTCTGGGTCATGCCGGGTCCCGCGCCACGAGCCGCCACGTTGCCGGGCGGGGTTCCGTCCGGATGGGCGGCTGGATCGGCTCGAACCGGCGGGCAGGGCGGAAAAAAGTAGCGCAGGAGACCCGTCGGGTCCGGCCGTCCCCACCGCGCACGATCAGGGCACCTCACGGACGAAGGGAGACCGCAAGGCCACGATGGACGACAGCATCACGGACGCGGACATCGTAGTGGTCGGAGGGGGCAGCGCGGGCTGCACCGCGGCCATCCGTGCGCAAGAGCATTTGCCGCGGGGCCGTGTCGTGCTCCTGGAGAAAGCGCACATCAAACGCAGCGGCGCCATCGCCATCGGAATGGATGGCTTGAACAACGCAATCATCCCCGGTCACGCGACCCCCGAGCAATACGTAAAAGAGATCACGATGGCCAACGACGGCATCGTCAATCAGGAAAGCGTGCTCGCCTACGCGCAGAAGAGTTTCGCGATGATTCAGAAGCTCGATCGCTGGGGCGTAAAGTTCCAGAAGACCGAGACCGGCGACTTCGACGTCAAGAAGGTCCACCACAACGGAACGTATGTGCTGCCCATGCCGGAGGGCTACGATCTCAAGAAGATCCTCACGCGCCTCATCAAGCGCGCCGGCGTTCGCATCGCCAACCGCGTGATGGCGACCCGCCTGTTGACCGAGCGCGGCCGCGTCGCGGGCGTCTTGGGTTTCGACGTTCGAGACGGGCACTTTTGCGTGATTCGCGCCAAGACCGTCATCTTGTGCTGCGGCGCGTCCGGGCGCCTCGGCCTGCCCGCTTCGGGATACCTCTACGGGACGTACGAGAACCCTGCCAATGCCGGGGACGGCTACTCGCTGGCGTATCACGCGGGCGCCGAGCTCACCGGCATCGAGTGCTTTCAGATCAACCCGCTCATCAAAGATTACAACGGTCCTGCATGCGCATACGTGACGGGACCGCTCGGGGGTCATACGGTCAACGCGCACGGTCACCGGTTCATCCAGAGCGATTACTGGAGCGGGCAGATGATGCTCGAGTTCTATCGGGAGCTTCATTCACCCAACGGGCCCGTTTACCTGAAGCTCAATCACCTCGCCCCCGAGACGTTGACGGAAATCGAACGGGTGCTCCACCGAACCGAACGGCCGAGCCGCGGTCGTTTTCACGAGGGCCGCGGGACGCACTACGCGGACGACCTGGTCGAGATGCACATCTCGGAGATCGGGCTGTGCAGTGGCCACAGCGCGTCGGGTGTCTGGGTCAACGAGCACGGCGAGACGACTGTGCCGGGTCTGTACGCGGCGGGAGACATGGCGTGTGTTCCGCACAATTATCTTCTGGGCGCCCTTACCTACGGCGAGATCTGCGCGGACCGCGCGCTCTCGTACATCGGCGGCGTGGCCGAGCCGGCACTCGACGCGGAGCAGGTCGAGCGCGAGCGGCTGCGGCTGCTGAAACCTCTCGGCCGTGCAACAGGCATTCCGCATCACCAGTTCGAATACAAAATACGACGGCTCGTGAACGACTATCTGCAGCCTCCCAAGACGGCCGCGCGACTGGGCATCGGTCTCTCGCATTTCATGCGCGCCGAGGAGGAGCTCGAGCAGGTGGGCGCGGCGAATCCGCACGAACTCATGCGCGTCATCGAGTGTCACTTCATTCGCGATTGCGCGGAGATGGCGGCGCGCGCCTCGCTTTTCCGTACCGAGAGCCGCTGGGGACTCTACCATTACCGGCTGGACTACCCCGAAATGAACGACGATCAATGGTTTGTCCACGTGAACGTGGCCAAGGGACAGGACGGGCGAATGCAGCTTTTCACGCGGCCTGTGGCGCCGTACGTCGTTGCCCTGAGCGACGACGAAATGAAGGGCTATCACCGGCTGCGCATCGCGGCCCCCGCCGCGCCCGTCGAACGACGAGGAGCCGAAGCGTGAGCGAAATCGACCATCGTGAGCGTGTCAAATCCGATCAGGCCAAGCGCATCGGAAATGCCCATACGTCGGGACGATTCGACGTTCCGGTCGTGGTCGACCTCACCAAGTGCATCACCGGGTGCCGCATCTGCATCGACTCCTGTCCTGTCGACTGCCTCGCCGTGAATCCGGAGACGCACAAGGCCCACATGAAGCACGACGAGTGCTGGTATTGCTTGGCGTGTGAGCTCGACTGTCCGAAGGACGCGATCGTCGTGAAGATTCCATTTTTGCTGCGATAGCCATGGCTGTCGAAACGTCCCGCGACGCCATCCTCGAGAGGCTGCGAGATCCGGATCCGACCGTCCGGCAGCTCGCGCTCATCGAGCTCGAGGACCTCGCATTCGAAGACGAGGGAACCGAACTGCTGGATGCCGTCGCACGGCGGATCGACGACCCGGACGATACGGTTCGCGCGCTCGCGGTCGCCCGGCTCGAGGAGCTCGGCGACCCGCGCGGTGTGCCCGCTCTGATTCGCGCCCTGGAAGACGCGGTCGAGGACGTCCGACGCGCGGCCGCCGCGGCCCTGCGCGATCTACGGGGCGAGGCGGTGGGGTCGCTGCTCGTCTCGGCACTCGATCGAGCCGGGCCCTCGGCACGCGTTGCCTTGATCGTGGCGCTCCGCGAGCACAAGGACGGACGCGCGCTCGGCGCGCTCGCTCTCGCCACGCGTGATCCGTCGCCGGATGTTCGGCGAGAGGCGGTCATCTCGCTCGGGTATTTGCGAAAGCCCGACACGATCGAAGTGCTGCGCGCGTCCTTGCACGATTCCGAGCCGACCGTGCGTCGGGTCGCGGTTGGGGCGCTCGCATTCTTCCGCGACTCGGCCCTTCACGCGGATTTCGTGAAGGCGTTGGAAGACTCCGATTGGCAGGTGCGCCGCGAAGCCACCCTCGTGCTCGGGCGCATTCGTTCTGCCGAGGTACAGCCCGGTCTGGTCCGCGCGCTCTCGGACGACTACTGGCAAGTCCAGAAGGAGGCCGCCATCGCCCTCGGACACGCGGGTGCGCAAAGCGCGATTCCGGTCCTCATCGATTTGCTGGCGAGCGAAGTGCCCGACCTGCGCAAAGCCGCCGCCGGCGCCCTCGGCGAACTGTCCGCGGCGCAGGCCGTGCCCGCCCTCGAGTCCCTCTCTGGGAAGGACGCGGACGCCGAGGTGCGCAAGGCGGCCGTGCGGGCCCTTCGTGCCATTTCGGAGTCCGCCTGCCGAAGCCACGATCGCTTCCCCTCGTGACGTTCGGACGGCCCGCCGGCGTCGATCAGTCCCCGGCATCGTCGCCGCTCGACGTGTCGGTGGCCGCATCACCGGACGGCGCCGCTGCGTCGCCGGAATCGGCCTGTGCTCCCGCATCCGCCGCGTCCTCCGCGGCCGCATCCCCGGAGGGTGCCGCCGCGTCGCCGGAATCGGTCTGTGCTCCGGCATCCGCCGCGGCCTCGGCGGCCGCGTCGTGGGCCGTTGCGTCGGCGTGTGCGTCCGAGCTCGCGTCGGGCGGCAACGGCAGGGTGTTGTCGTCGCCCTGGCAGCCCGAAAGCATAGCGGCGACGACGGTCAAAGCGGACCATCGCAAAACGAAGGGTAAGGGCATCGTCGTCTCCTTGGGGTCGAGCCAGTGCCGTCTCGCAGGCCTCAATAGACGACCTGCGCGCGAAGAAAGATGATGTTTTCGGCCTCGCGATGGCCGATCGCCAGCTCCGCCGGCGTGCTGGCCCCACCCTGAAACTCGGTGTGATCCCAGTTGACCACGAACTTGGCGTTGTCGCTCCAGTAATAGTTGATCCCGGCCGTGACCTCCGTCGCCCCGTGAACCGATCCGGTCGGCGATGCAAAGTTGGGGAATGCGTCGCGATCGATGCCAAGGTGACCCACTCGGCCGGCAATCTCGAGCGCTCCGAAATGGCCCGCCGCCGGCTCGACGGGCGTTTCCACGTGGACAAAGTCGTAGGATGCCTGCGCGCCGAACAGCAGGAAGGTGGCCTGGGCCTGGTACGCGTGGTTGCTGACCCAGGTGTTGGCGTAGCCTGCGCGCCCAACCTCCTGATCGGAGATGTAGTACTCGCCGAGGATGCCGAGCGGGCCGATGGCCTCGTACAAGTACGCGCCGTAGCGGTTGTGGGGGCCGTTCGCGACGACGGTGTTCGCATAGTTGGCCGTCGTGCCGGACGCGGCCGCAATGTAGGTGAAGTCGTTGATCTGTCCAGGGGTCTTGTATGCGGGAGTCGATGCCGGGTTGGTGAGCGAGGTATTGGTCGGGTTTCCGTGCACGCGCCCGAAGGTCGTGGAGACGCCCACGAAGAGTCGGCCGAGCAACTGGGGTCGGAGCAGTCTGAAGGGACGAAAGTAAGCCCGCCCTGCAAACTCCTTCGGGCTGTCGTTCGCGAGGTCCGCGCTGCCGTTGTCGGGCACCCCGTTGAAGATGCCGCCCGCATAGCCGAAGATGCCTTGGAAGACATCGCCGTGGACCATGGCCCCGACGTCTCGATTCGGCGTGAGCAGCGTCGGCAGGCCGAACTCCACGAACGACAGGTTGGACGTCGGCTGCAAGCGCTCGAGGCCGAATGGCGGACGGAACTTGCCGAATCGAAACCTCAAGGCGTCGTCCAGATCGAGACCCAGGTAGGCATCCTGCAGAACGGTCGTTCCGCCTCCGAAGTCGGGGTTGACGAGGAACGACACGCCGTACGGCATGCTTCCCTCGATGTAGGGCTGGGCGCGCCGAATGAGAAATGTGTTGATTTCGGGACGCTGCGTGTTGTCAAACCAAAAGCGCCCATCGGCTTGAACCAGGGCTCGGAAGCGAATTTGCCACTGCTTGTCGTGGGAGCTGAGGCCGAAACCTCCCGGTCCGGCGGCAACCGAGGCCGGATCCCCCGGGCCGCCCTTGGCGGTCGGCGTGACGCGCAACTCGCGGAGTTCCGGTGCGGCTCCCGGCGGCGTCTCCGGAGCCGCGTTCGGAGACAAGACGACCGGGGCCGACTGCGGGGTCGCAGGGCTCTCCAACGCCGAGGGCAAGACCGGCACGGCCGAACTGCCCTCGGTTGTGGGCGTCGTTCGAGGCGGTTGCGCCGGTGCGACGTCAGGCGGCTGTTCCGGCCCTGGGGCTTGCGGTGCCGCCGCGGCGGTGCCGGACGAAACCGGCGAAGGCAGGGGCGCCGAAGCCGAGGCGGCCGCGCTCTGGGCGTGCGCCGGCTCGATCGTCGACCAAGCGAGAGTGAATGCCATGAACATCAAAAAAGAACGTGTCATTCGGATTCCCCAGGACGGCAAGGGAGCAACGGTCGGAAAGCGAAGACCCGGGCGACGCAAACGCATGCCGCGTACCGGCCGAGGCCTCGCAAGGAAGCATCCGCTATAACAGACACGACGATCGATCGCCAAGAGGGATCGAACTCCCGGCGTCGACAACCAGGCCGGTCGCCAACCTCACGGGTCACCCGCGTCTCCTTCAAGAGCGCCACGAGACAAGAGCCACGAGATTTTCCGTGCACGACGGAAACGGAAAGGCTCCAAGTCCATCCGTGCATGGGGCCATCACGATGCGAGAGTCGACACCCTCGGCGTGAACGGTCCAGTCGTGACAAGGACCGCGGCGCACGCGCTCGAGCCTCGACCCGATCGCAGTGGGCTCGGAAACCAAGTCCAGTCTATAAGACCTGGCGAGGCACACCGCCGTTCGGCCGTGGTCTCCACGTCGAAAGGGCCGGAACCGATCATGAATCATTTCACCCCCGTCGCATCGTCGCTCGGCGGTCTCTTGCTGGGCGTCGCGTGCTCCCTCCTTTTTGTCGCCAACGGCCGCATCCTCGGCATCAGCGGGATCCTCGGCGAAATTCCGTGGGTCACCGCAGACGAGCGGACGTGGCGCCTCGTGTTTCTCGCGGGTCTACTCACCGGCGGTTTCGCCCTGAGGCTCGTGGATCGATCGACCTTGGCATTCGCGTCCGAGCAAACGGCCGCTGTCGCGATTGTGTCGGGGCTGCTCGTCGGTTTCGGAACGCGCCTCGGCAACGGGTGCACGAGCGGCCATGGACTGTGCGGGATCGCACGCCTGTCGAAGCGCTCGATCGTCGCGACGGGGGTCTTCATGGCGACGGGTGCGGCCACCGTGTTCGTCGTGAGACACGTGTTTCATCTCGGCGGGGGCGTATCGTGATTCGGCTGGCCGTCAGTTACCTGAGCGGGGTCCTCTTCGCCATCGGCCTCGGCATCTCCGGCATGACGCACCCGTCCAAGGTGTTGGCCTTCCTCGACTTCACGGGCGCATGGGACCCGAGCCTGGCCTTGGTCATGGCGGGCGGCCTGCTCGTGAACTTCGTCTTCTTTCGGCTCGCCAGACGCAGAGGGGCGCCCCTTTTTGCACCCGCCTTCGCCTTGCCGGCCGCGCACTTCGTCGACGCATCGCTCGTCGGCGGCGCTTGCCTCTTCGGCATCGGGTGGGGACTTGGCGGGTTTTGCCCCGGCCCGGCGCTTGTTTCCGCGGTCACCGGCGAGACTCCCGTTCTTGCCTTCGTCGGTTCCATGCTCCTGGGCATGACCGTTTTTGACGCGTTCGAGAAGCGCGCAAGTTCGAAAACGCTCGAGGCACGGCCTAGACCTGGCCTCGAGCCGCGCTAGCGGGGTGAGCCGGTGGCCATCCGACGCCGGTACGCCTCGACGAAGTCGGCGACCGCCCGGCTCCCCGCCGCGAACGACTTCTGGGCTTCTTCGTGCAGCAGCATCAGCGCTTCCATCTTGAGGGCGTTCGCGCGGTCGTCGTCGACAATCGCCGTCAGGGATCGGGGACGAGGCAGGTCGACGTCCAACACGGCTCGGACCCGCGTGGGGATGTGGCTCATCACGAGCAGCCGATCGGCGAGAAAGATGGCCTCATCGATGTCGGTCGTGACAAACATGTGGGTGGGACGCGCTTCCTCCCAGAGCCCGGCGTAGTACTCGAGCATCAGTTTTTTGGTCATGGCGTCCAAGCCGCGGAAGGGCTCGTCGAGAATCATCACCGACGGCTTGTTGATCAGGGCTCGGGCCAATTCGGCCCTGCGTTGCATGCCCCCCGAGAGCTGGGAGGGGTACTTCGCGCGGAACGCCCCTAAGCCGACCTTGTCGATCAGGCGCGAAGCGACGTCTTTCACCAAAGGGGTGCATTCCCCGCGAGCCTTCGGGCCATACAGGACGTTGTCGGTCGTCGTCATCCACGGGAACAGCGCCGTCTCCTGGAACATCACGAGCCGATCGTGTCCCGGTCTGTCGACGCGCTTTCCGCCGACGAGGATTTCGCCACGCGTCGGCTTCTCGAAGCCTGCGATCAGGCGGATCAGCGTGCTCTTGCCCACTCCCGACGGGCCAATCATCACGGTGAACTTGTTTCGATCGATCGTGAACGAGCACCCCTTCACGACCTCGCGAGCCGCGCGACCGACCCCGTAGGTCTTGTCGACGTCCCGGACCTCGATCTGGGCCGCCTCCGCGGCAACGCTCGAAGGCGTCCGATGAACCGCGCCCGTACGCTCGAGCATCAGCGCACCGCGAGCCAGGGGGTAAGGCTCGATGCAAGCCGGCGCACGACGGCGCTCGAGAGGGTGCCCGCGATGCCGATCGAAAGCATTCCCACGACAATCTGCGGATAGGACCCGCCGACGTACGAGCTCCAGATGAAAAAGCCCAATCCGCCACCGGACGCCGCCGAGCTGCCTCCACCGCCGCCGGAGATCATCTCGGCCGCTACGACCACCTCCCACGTGATGCCGATGCCGACCTCCATCCCGACCGCGAGAGACGGCAGGACTCCCGGCAGGATGAGGCGCCGGAAGACGTTCCAGCGCGAGGCGCCCATGGAACGCGCCGCCTGCAGGAACCGGACGTCGATGGCACTCGCCCCACCGAGCACGTTGATGACGATCGTGTAGAAAGCACCCAAGAAAATGACGAAGTCGATCGACAGCTCTTGGGTAGGCCAAAAAATGATCGATGCGGGCACCCAGGCCAGCGGCGGAATCGGACGCAAAAGCTCGAAAACGGGAAATGCGATGCCACGAAACACCGGCAGCGTCGCCATCAACAAGGCAAACGGAACCCCCACACCGACCGCGGCGGTGAAACCGATGAGGACCCGGCCACCGCTCAGGACCCAGCTTTGCCAATACCCTCGATCGCCGATCAGTCGACCCCACGCGATCCATACGGCGCTCGGCGCCGGCAGATGGCCGATCCACGGCAGGGGGTGGCCAAGCCAGGTCGCACGGCTGGCCCCGAGCTGCCAGACGACGAGGACCACGCAAAAGGACACGAGCGCACGACGGTGGGCGCGGGACACGAGGGCCGTAGAAGGCCGCCTCGCACGGCGGCTTCCGGATGGGCGATCCGGCGGAACGGTTGCGATGGCGCCGACGGTCACAAGCCTAGCCTTCCCGTTCGCCGAGCTCGAAGGCACGCCGGGCCTCCTGCTGTACGGTTTCCGCCGTCTCCCGCACGAGCTCACGGTAACGCCGGGTCCCGAGGACGCCCGGGTCGCGAGGGTGCGGAATGTCCACTTCGAGAATTTTTTTGGGCCGGCACGGTCTTGATGTCATCACAACCACCTTGTGCCCAAGGAGGATCGCCTCCTCGAGATCGTGCGTAATGAAAAACATCGTGACCTGATTTCGAGCATACATTTGGAGCAATGCATCGTGCATGACCGACTTCGTCAGTGAGTCCAAAGCGCGATACGGCTCGTCGAGCAGGAGCACGGTCGGGTCGTTCATTAGCGCCCGCACGATTTCGATCCTGCGCTTCACTCCGGACGACGTCTGCCCGGGATAGGCGTGCTCGTAGCCGGTGAGGCCGGCATCCGCCATCCTCTGGCGGGCCTTGTCGTAGGCTTCTGCGCGGGTCATGGTCTTCTGGACCATCGGTCCGAAGGCGACATTCTCGAGGTTCGTCTTCCACGGGAACAGCGCGCCGTTTTGGAATACGACGACGCGGTCGGGGCCCACGTCCGCCTGGCTCTGGCCTGGCCCGCAGAGCACCCTGCCGTCCAGGGTGATCGCCCCGGCCGTCACGCTGTGGAAGCCCGCGATGCTCTTGAGCAGTGTCGTTTTGCCGCAACCCGAGGGTCCGACGACGATGCAGATCTCTCCAGCCGCGATATCGAGCGAACAGTGGTCCACCACCAGAACCCGTGCGCCGTCCGGATCGTAGACCTTGACGACGTCGTCGATCCGGATCGCGCCCCGGCGCGCGCTGGAGATCGCCGGGGCGATCATCACCGACCCTCCATCGCCAGCTCCTTCGCGCGCCAGGCCATCCATCGATGGCCGACGAGTCGAACCGCCGCGCTCGTCGCGGTACCCACCACGCCGAGCGTGATCATGCCGATGACGATGGTCGGATACTGCACCATCGTGTACGAGGTATTGATGACATAGCCGAGGCCGAACTGACCCGACACCATCTCCGCCGCGACCAGGGAGAACCACGCCACGCCGATGGAGATCTGCAGTCCCGTGAAGATGAAGGGCAGTGCGCCGGGCACGATCACATGACGGAAGACCTGCCACCGCGAGGCGCCCAGACAACGGGCGGCGAGCACGAGAGTCTCGTCGATCGACCGCACCCCCAGCACGGTGTTCAGAGCGGTCGCGAAGAAGGACGCGAGGAAGGTGAGAAAGACGACCGGCGTTTCCGACCCCGGGAACAGGATGATCGCAAGCGGCACCCACGCGAGAATGGGGATGGGGCGCAGCACCTCGAAGACGGGAAACACGTACTCACGAAACGTCGTCGACCCACCCATCAGCAGGCCTACGGGCACGCCCACGGCGGTCGCGAGGAAAAAGGCGATGCCGATGCGTCGAAGGCTCGCCGCGATGTGGCTGTAGTAGATGGGGGTGTGAATCGACAGACCGAAGGTCGGGTCTCGGCTCAGCCACTCGTGCACGACCTGTGTGAGCCCCGGCATCTCGCGGAAACGAGGCAGCCTGAGCACCTCCACCGCGAGGTACCACCCGCCGAGCAGCAGGGCATAGCCCACCAGCATCCCGTAGAGGTGCGGATGTCTGAACCACTCGGCAACCCGAAAGTGAATCCGCCCGAGGTGGGTCATCCGTGCATCGCGGCCGCGTTCTTCGTTCATGTTCTTCGGGTTCCGGTGTTCTTAACGAAAGGCCGTCTGGGGAGCGGCCCGGATCTCGGCGACAGGCTTGACGAACCCGCGCTCTCGAAGAATCTCATCGGTGAAGTGCGACACAATCGCGTCTTTCGGCAGCTCCGGTATGCCGATGCTTTTGACCTCGTAGAGGAACGCGGTCGCGGCCTGGAGGAGCGCGAGCGACTGAGGCGTGAACCCGAAAGGGATGGTCATGCGCACCGACGAACCCCCGGCGCTTTCGGCATACGTGCCGAAAAGCGACTGCCACATTTCTCGCTCCTCGAAGCCGGTGGTCTGCTCCTTGGCCATCCGCGCGACGTCTCGCGAGTTCTTGGGATCGGCGAGAAAGATCTCGGCATCGAGCTCCGCCCGGAGCCATCCCGAAATGACGTCCGGACGCTGCTCGATGAGGTCGGCACGTGCGTCGATGAACGCGCCGTCGGCCTCGTCCACGTCGTTGCCTGTCGCGACGCGCCGGGCGAGCCCCTCGGCGACGAGCCGCGAAGCGGTCGGCTCCCAAACGACCGCGGCGTCGAGTTTGTTGACGCGAAACCCGCTCGTGATGAGCTCGATGCTTTGGTTCAGGTAAGCCGCGGGCGTGATCTTCTGTTTGGCGAACACCGCCCGGGCGAAGCGGTCCGTGCAGCTGCCTTTCGGCACGGCGACCGTCTTGCCATCGAGCCATTGAAGGGCGGCCTTCGGATCCGAAAACGTCGGCGCATCGTTGCGCGTGAAGAACACGTTGCACTGGTCCCGACTCAACCCGATATGGGCCACGATGCGGATATCGGCAACCTCTCGCTTCGTGGCCCCGACGATCGCGGGCATATCGCCCACGTAACCGATCTGTTGCTTGCCTGCCAGCATCGCGTTGATGAGGATCGAGCCCTGCAAGCCGATGTTGAACTCGACCGTCGATCCGGCAGGCAGATACTTCTTCCACAGCGCCCGCCCGTTGAGCACGACGCCCGACCACGCCTCCGAATAGTAGGGTTGATACCCCACGACCAGATGAATAGGCTCGCCCGGCTTGCCGTAGGAGGCGAGTCCCGGCGAATTTTCCTTCGCCGATGAACCCGCGGCACTCGCTTGGGGGTCGGCGCTCTTTCGGCTGCATGCCCCGGCGAGGGCGACGACCAGCAAACCCAAACCGAGCCGTGCGAAGGCAGACGTTCGAGACGAGGGCGACGGCGACACGGCAGCCATGGATCACGCCGGGCGATGACGTTCGAATCGCCGACGCGAGCAGACGTCTCATATAGTAGACACGCTGTCAACCGATCCAGCGGACCCGAGCGGCGGGACCGTCCCTCTGCGGCGTTCGGCCCTGCAACGGGCTGCGCCCCGAAAAAAATGTTCGCCGCTTCTAGGGCTTCCGCAGTCTCTGAATGGATCCGTTGCCGGCGCCGGTTCCCTGGTTGGCCCAATACACCGCCGTCGCGTCACCGGCGATCGCGACCGGCGTTTGCCCAACACCGACGGTAACCACCGTGCCGCCCGCGACGGGAGCCCGCTCCACTCCGGAGCTGTCGATCCAGTAGACGTTCGTCCCGTCCACGTACAGCGGCCCCGGCGCGGTCGTGCTTTCCAAAGTCTGCGCCGTCGTCGCGAGCGACGTCGCGACACGTTGGAGTACATCGCTGACGTTATCGGTCCAATACACGTAACCGCCCGCGACGCCGATGCCCAGCGGACTCACGGCGGCCGCCAGCGATGTGGGCGTGCCACCGGCGAGCGGCTCGGCCATGACCGCCCCCGTGCCCAAGTCGGTCCAATAAATATTGGTGGCGTCGGCGGCCAAGCCCTTGGGGACGCAAGGCCCGGTGGTGAAGGCCGGGGGTGGCGTCGCGCTGGGCATCTGGAGCGGCTGGAAATAGAGCGTGGCGCCGCATTCGCCGACAATGGGGTTGAACAGGACGGAATAGAGATTCGCGCCGGTCGCCAGCACGCTCTGCATCGTGACCGGTACGCCGCAGTTCTCGATGGACCACTGCGTCGTCGCCGGGCCGCCGGTGTCGAGCGCCGAAAGGACGGCCGCCGACCCCAACAATGGATCCGCGCACGCGAGGTTGTTCGCCCAATACGTGTACGTCCCGTCGTTGGTGATGTACGGGCTCGCGTTGGTCGCGCTGCCCAACGTCCACGTCGTGCCGCCGGTGACTTTGACTCCCTGGACCGCGCCGGCCGAGTTGGTCCACATGACCTGCGTGCCGTCGCTGGTGAGCGCGGTCGGCTGAGCCGTCGCCGGCACGATCGCAATGGGCTGACACTCGCCGTCCAAGCACTCTCCGCCCAAGCAGTTGTGTTGGCACGCCCCGCAATTCGTCGACGAGGTCAAGAGGTTCGCCTCGCAGCCGTCCGAGGCGAGGCCGTTGCAATTGCCGAAGCCGGGGTCGCACGTTGCGACGGCGCACGCGCCGTCCGTGCACGCGGACGTCGCGTTGGCCAGGGCGCACGGCGTGCAGAGAGTGCCGCAGGTGTTCACACTCGTGCTGCTCGCGCACGCACCCGAGCAAATGTGGTAGCCCGCGTCGCACGCCGCGATGGCGCATACGCCCGTCGCGCACGTCGCCGTGGCGTTCGGCTGCGTGCAGGCGACGTTGCATCCGGCGCAGTTGGCGTTCGTATCGAGCGGAGTCTCGCAGCCGTCCGAGGCAAGGCCGTTGCAATTGCCGAAGCCGGGGTCGCATGTCGCGATGGCGCACGCGCCGTTCGTGCACGCAGACGTCGCGTTGGATAGGGCGCACGGCGTGCACGAAGCCCCGCAGGTGTTCACACTCGTGCTGCTCGCGCACGCACCCGAGCAAATGTGGTAGCCGGCGTCGCACGTCGCGATGGCGCACACGCCCGTCGCGCACGTCGCCGTAGCGTTCGGCTGCGTGCAGGCGACGTTGCATCCGGCGCAGTTGGTGTTCGTATCGAGCGGAGTCTCGCAGCCGTCCGAGGCAAGGCCGTTGCAATTGCCGAAGCCGGGGTTGCACGTCGCGATGGCGCACGCGCCGTTCGTGCACGCGGACGCCGCGTTGGCCAGGGCGCACGGCGTGCACGAAGCCCCGCAGGTGTTCACACTCGTGTTGGCCGCGCACGCACCCGAGCAAGCGTGGTAGCCCGCGTTGCACGTGACCGCGCAGGTGCCTGTGGCCGTGACGCACGCCGCCACGCCGTCCATGGCCGGCGGGGGACACGTGCTGCACGCGACGCCGCCCAGTCCGCATTCGGCGGTCGTCTCGGCGGCGACGCACCCGTCGGCATTGCAGCATCCGTCCGGGCAGGACGCCGCGCCGCATGCAACGCAGGTTCCGTCGGAGCAAACCTTGCCGGTCCCGCATGGCTTTCCCTGGTTGACAGCGTTTCCGGCGACGCAATCGGGGCCCGACGAGCAGGACATCGTCCCGCTCCGGCACGTGTTGCCCGTGGGGGTGCATAGCGCGTTCGGCGTACAAGAAACGCAGTTGCCCGCGCCGTCGCAGACACCGCTCGGGACCGTCGCGGTTTCACAGGCCTTGCCCGCCGCGGCGTTCGTGGTCTGGTCCGTGCACGTCGGCACGCCGGCCGTGCACGCCGTAACGCTGCCGAGGTGACAGGGATTGGTCGCCGGTGCGCAGGCTGCGCCGACCGTGCACGTGCTGCAAACGCCGCCGTAGCAATACACCCCCGTGCCGCACGAGGAACCTTCGACCGCGTCTCCGACCGTCTGACACGTGGCCACGCCGGAGGAGCAGGCATACGCCTTGCGAATGCAAGGCAGTGTCGGGTCGGAGCAATCGCCCCCGGCGTTGCACGCGACGCACGCCCCGGCCGCGTTGCACACGAACGTGGCCGTTCCGGCGTCGACCGCGACACCCGCCTCGTCGGGCTGGGAGCAGGCCGTGCCCGCCTCGATCAGCTCCGTCGCAATCGGACTGCAGACCCGTCCGCCGTCCTCGCACACGTACGAACCCGACTGACACGACGAAAAGGCGCACGATCCACCCGGTGTGCACGTGGGCCCGATCGGCACGACGTCGGGCTCGGCGGATGCATCCCCGGGTGCCGTGCCGTCCGGTGCGGCTTCTTCTGACCCCGTTTCGGCGGTCGCATCCGGCGGCGCTGCGGGCCCGGCTTCGACCGTCGCGTCCGGCATACCCGCTTCGAAGTCGTTCGGCGAGTAGGGGGGCAAGGTCGAAGCATTCACCGAATCCGCACCGCAGGTTCCCGAAGCCGGTTGACAGCTCTCGGTCTGCGGATCCGGGCAGGTCGTGTGAAGCTGGCCGGCGCAATTCGAGGAAAGCAAGACCACCAGCTCGGCGACCCGATCCTCGGGCACCTGAACCTCGATCACGCGGTCGAGCACGGGCGCGTTGCCCAACATCGCCGTGATCGTGATGAGCGCCACTTCGTTCCCGCTCTTGCCGGCGGCGATGGAGACCGTCCCGGGCAGCGTGCCCATCTGAACGGGGATGGAAACGTCGGTGAGGGTCCGAAACGTACCGGCTTCGCCTTGCTCTTCTTGGATGTCGACGGTGATCGAATCGAAGGCCGTCCCCTGCTTCATGTTCGTTTCGAGGATCAGCTCCAGACCGCCGGCCTGAAGGACCTTGCTCGAGCAGCCCGTCACCAGGGCGGCAAGGATCGCGACGCTCGCGAGTCGGTGCAGCACGCCGACGCACGGCCCGATGACGGTCGGACGGACGCTCGCGAAAGCCCCGACGACTGCACGCAGCACCCCAATCATGTCGAATCCCGGTGATGGCCATGGACCGCGCGCCGGGTGCTTCGGCGCGTTGCCCGTCGGACGTCCGGTTCGGTCGCCGGCACATGGCCGTCGGGACCGCGAAAACAAGACTGCCATCGCAAAGCGCTTTTCCCCGTGATGTTTTCCGTGGCGGACCGATCCCCCACTCCCGTCAGGAAAAGGACTCTGCCCGGCACCGCCGGACGCGTCAAGGCGACGGGGGTCCCTCGAACGGGTGACTCCCCGCCGATGGGGATCGGAAAGCGCGTGCCCTTTTTGTGCCGAAGCCCTTGTGCGTGACGGCTCGCAGTGCTTCGCTAGCACGTTGTGGTTTGGGCTCGCGCCAACGAGCTGCCGGGGCTCGTTGCGCGCCCGTGGCTGGTGCTGGTGGTCACCTTCTCGCCGGGATGTTGGGGCAGCCCGCAGTCGACGGACCCGATCGATGCCGGCACACCTCCGAGCTGTCGAGCCGAGGGCCCTGGCCGCACCGACTGCGGCGCTTCGCTCGAAAGTTGCTGCACGAGTCTCTTGGTGAAGGGCGGTTCCTACGATCGGACGTACGCGACCGACGGCTCCGTCCCGACCGGACAGACCGACCCGGCGACCGTGAGCGACTTCCGGCTCGACAAGTACGATGTGACCGTCGGGCGGTTCCGGCAGTTCGTGACGGCGTGGAGCGGAGGGTCGGGCTTTGTGCCGGCGCCAGGCTCAGGCAAGCACACGCAACTCAACGGGGGCTTGGGCCTCGCCAACAGCGCCGCCCCCGGCGGCTACGAGACAGGGTGGGATGCGGCCGACGACATCCACGTTCAGCCGACGCCTGGCAATCTCGGGTCGTGCGGTTACGACGAGTGGACCGACGCCCCGGGCAGCCAGGAGGCCCTGCCGATGAACTGCGTCGATTGGTACGAGGCCTACGCATTTTGCATTTTCGACGATGGCTTTCTGCCGAGCGAGGCAGAGTGGGAGTACGCGGCCGCCGGCGGGAGCCAACAACGCCAATATCCCTGGGGAAGCACAGCGCCCGGGGCTGGCAACGAGTACGCCGTCTACAATTGTCAGTACCCGAGCGACGCACAGAGTTGCAGCGACACATCGAACATCGCGCCAGTGGGAACGGCGACGCTGGGCCAAGGCCTTTGGGGGCAGCTCGATCTGGCCGGCAACATGAGCCAGTGGATTCTGGATTGGTGGGCGAGCCCCTATGGCAACCCGTGTACCGATTGCGCCAACTTGACGTTGTCTTCTGAACGGGTGCTACGAGGCGGCTACTTCGGCTCCAACGCCGCGTCGTACATGCGGTCGACCTACCGCGATTTCGACGTTCCGACCGACCGCTACTTTGCCAGTGGATTTCGGTGCGCGAGACGGCCGTGAGCTCTTGGCCATTGAGGCGGACGAGGCGCGGACGAAGCACCGCTGCCTCGGGCTCTCCCGGCGCAGCCGCCGCACCGCTCACGCGGGACCCCGAGGTCGACGCGTCCGTTGGCTCATGGGTCCTCCGGTAGCGGACGGGCCCGACGAAGCGCCCCGCGCTGCGCGGATCGGTTTCAAAACCTGCGGCAGAGGCGCCTCCGTGGCACGCGGAGAGCATGGCAACCCAGACTGTAACGGACTGAAATCGCCTGCCGTCCGACCGTCGGGTAAGCCGTAGCGTGTATCGGTCATGGCGGCCATCGTTGTCTTCTTGCGAGATGTCAGCGCGACCCCCGCGGCGGTCGGTCAAGGTTGGGGCAAAAGCCAGGGTCTTGACGCCCGGCCGAGAGGGTGCGCCGGTGCCGCTCAGCCATGGGCAGCCAGCGCCTCGGTTCGCGGCCCGCCCGTATCGATTCCTCGGACACTCCAGCGTAAGGGCGCGTTATGAGACGCGCATTCCGGATCGCGGCTCGCCTGGTCGTTGTGATCGGCCTTCTCGATGACGTCGCGTGGGCGCAAGGCGATCGCGTGTCCACCGGGAGGCGAGTCGCGGACAGCGACCGAGAGGCAGCGGCATGGGTGTCATTCCGGTTGGGCCGAGAACTGCTGGCGAAGGGGGCCTACGAAGCGGCAGCCCGCGAGTTCGAAGAGAGTGTGAGGCTCGATCCGGGTGCGGGCACGATGCTCAATGTTGCGTATTGCTACGAGCTTTTGGGCAGAGGCTTCCGGGCGTGGACCGCGTACCGCGCCGCCGCGGCTCTCGCGCACGAGAACGGAAAGTTGCAGTGGGAGAAGGCCGCCCTAGCTCGTTCCGTGCAAGTCGACGCGTCACTGGCACACATCGTCATCGATCTCGACGAGAAAACGGATTCCACGGAAATCGATTTGCAACTCGACGGCGTCCTGCTCCCGCCAACCATCCGAGCAAAACCGGTACCCGTCGAAGCGGGCAGGCACGAGCTCCGTGCAAGCGCGGGCGAGAGGCACGGATCGGTCACGTTCGAGATCACGAAAGACGAACGCGGCGACATTCGCATCGCTTCCCCCGGCCTCGAGGGGGTGCCCGGCGCGACGCCCATCGCATCCGCGGTCGGAGTGCAACCCTCACGCGCGAGGAGCGAGCCGCCTTTTGCAGGTTCCGAGTCACGTGCGGATCGCACGCGCGCACCCGAGCGAAGCAAGCTCCTCACCGCCGCCGTCGTCGCGACGGGAGTCGGCGGTGCATCGCTCGCGCTCGCCGGTGCCCTCGGACTCTGGGCCAAGTCGACGTACGACGGTGAGGAGTGTCCGGCGGGGGGGCACTGCACGAGCGAGGGGGTCCGTGCGAACTCGCGCGCCTACCTCGAGGCAGGCGCGGCTTCCGTTGCCGCGGTCGTGGGCCTAACGGCGCTGGTCGGGGCAACCATTTTCTGGACCCAGGCGCTTGCACCCTCGAGAGAGATCCGCGTGCTGCCTGTTGCGGGCCCCTCCGCTGCAGGCCTTTCGATGGTCGGGGCTTGGTGATGGGTCGGCCGAGCGCCGTCGCATAGGGGTTACCCGTCGTCGCCCTTGCCCTCGTTGGAGGATGCAGCACGGTCCTGGGTTTCCATCGCGTGGACGGCGATGGATGCGTGCTTCAGTCCGACTGCCAGGAGCCGCTCGTCTGTGCAAATAGCATCTGCACGAATCCAGCTTCATGCGTCTCGGACGAGGATTGCCAAACGAATGCGCCGTGCACGGCTCGACAAGCGTGCGAGAGGGACGCTGCCGGCGAAGCGAGCGATGCCGGGTCCGGTGGAGGGGCGGAAACTGCATTCTTGGCCGATAGCTCGGACGCGGCGCCCGAGGATGGACCGATCCAAGACAGTGCCATGGGGGAGAGGGACGGCGCTGCCGAAGCGAGCGATGCCGGGTCCGGTGGCGACGGCTCGGACGCGGCGCCCGAGGATGGACCGGTCCAAGACATCGCATCCGATGAAGGAACGGGCCCGTGCGGTTCGGCATGTCCGTCGCTCGACTTATGTGAAGATTCCATGTGTCGGTCGGCGGTCCGCTACGGATTCTCGAGCGGAGGGGACAGCTCCGTCGACCTTTTGACTTCGCAATCGCTCTACTGTTTTCAACTTCCGCCGATTCAGATGCCCACGTGCGGATATCTGACGGGCGTTGGAATGGCAGCCATCAATAGCGTGGCCGCCCAAATTCGATTCGGGGTTTACGAGGATACCGGCGGCAGTCCGGCCATGCTTCTCGCGCAAACGGCCGCGGAGACCCTCGACGATGGATTCGGGGGCGACTTCCCAATATCGCCGCCCGTACTCGTCGGCTGTGCACCGAATGCCATGACCACGTATTGGATCTGCGTGCTGTCCAACGAGGACATCACCCCGAAGACGGTCGCAGCATCGAGCACGGAGTGGACCCTGACGCCCGCGAACCCCCCGAGCGTAATCCAAGCCGAGTTGCAGTCCGGTTTCCCGTGCAACGACCCGACGTCCATTCCGAGTCCGGGCCCCGTCCCGCTCATCTACACCTGGTTCGTCGAAACCATGAATTCATTAGCCATTCCTACCACCATTCAATGCGATGACTGAACAAAGGAGATTGTCATGGGATGCCCTAATCTCGAGTTTGAATCTTCCGGAGATTTGCTCATGGTTCCGGCTGCAGGATCAAAATTGGAAGTTGGCCAAGCGGCGGTCGTTACGGCCACGGTGCACAACGATGGCACTCTGACCGGGACGGGAGAGGTCACGTTCTACTGGCAGCAACAGGGCGTCGGGAAACCGATTCAGCAAATCCCGGCTAATCCGCCCAATATCAAATCCGGTTCCGTTCGCGGGCGTGTCGCCGGGAAGCTCCATCCCGGTAAGCTCCGAATGGATCCCTACCACGAACATCGTGGGTACCGCGCCGGAAGCGAAGGGCTATCTCTATGCGACGGTGTCGACCACCGCGATACTGCCGTCTTGTCCGGGTAGCAATCCGGCCCCGGCGCCCGATCCCAGCTATCCGGGCCCTGTAGGATGTATTTTTGCGACGATACTGAACTAATTACACCGCCCAGAACAAAGGGATCCGCCGGGGCGGTGTACTTTAATCGCCGGGGGGCGATTGGGGGTTTGGGGCGAAGCCCCAAGCCAATCGCCGTTCAACGGGGCGAGGTCCGCGCGGATTGTACCAACGCGCGCCACGAGGTTCGCCGCTTCGGCCGTTTCGTGATTGGCCTCCCAGAACAACTTGCGGAACCGGTCTGACTGTAATCAAGTGAGCCCCCGTCGGAGAGCGAGCTCGTGCGCCCACGTGAAGGGACCCACCATGGACGGCCGTCGCAGACTGGCAGCGAGCGTTTCGATACTGGGCACCCTAGCCGTACTTTGCATCGGGTGTTCGGGCGCTAAGAATTCCACTGCGGGGCCCGACTCGAGCGAGGATGCCGCCGAGCAGGAAACCCAGGACGCCACCTTCGACGCGTCCAACGACGGTGGCCTCGAATCGAAAGACGTCTCGGCGGAGGCCCCGCACGCAGCGGATGTCGAGACGACCGCGATGAACGACGGGACAACGGCGCCGGATGGCACCGACGGGGCAACGGAGCCGGATGGCACGGACGGGGCAACGGCGCTCGATGGCACCGACGACGCAACGGCGCTCGATGGCACCGACGACGCAACGGAGCCGGATGGCACCGACGGGGCAACGGAGCCGGATGGCACCGACGGGGCAACGGCGCTCGATGGCACCTGCGACGCAACGGCGCTCGATGGCACCGACGAGGCGATGGCGCTCGATGGCAATGAGGGGGGAATCGATGTCGAGGGAGGAGGCGGTGTTGGCTGCGAGAGTCCGACGGAATGCGTGCTACTGGGGTTGGTCGGGCAGGCGTGCCTGGATTGCGTGGAGGCTGCGTGCCCGGATCCGAACGAGTGGTGCGAACACTTGGACGGGCAAACGGCCGATGCGGGTCCAGCGATCGGTGAATCGCGCGCGAGTCTCTGTCTGTACACGCTAACGTGCATTTTGACGTCTCAATGCTATGCGGCGAGCACGGCGTATGACGCCTGCTACTGTGGCACGCCCGACTGTACCGACGCGGGGCCCGCGCCGAACGCGCAATGCGACGAGGCGGAGCAGGCTGGACTGGAGACCTTCGATACGCACATGACGATGGCTCAATTCACGGATACCGCGCTTGGCGCGGGGACTGCCAACGATTTGGCCTCCTGCTTGACGATGGCGTTTTGCCCAGCCTGTCCGTGAGTGCCTGATCCGCGACCGAAATGTCCGCATGGGAGAGGATGGACCGGTGTGCGCGGGTTTCATGATCTCTCGATAGAGATTCTGCCGGTTCCGATGCGAAGTTGCCGCGGACGGCGCTCGACGAGAGTCGCCGCGTCGAGCACACCCTTGTCGGCAAATTGCTTTCGAATCCGAAAGACGTCGACATTCAGCTGAGGAGAAGCCATTCGGGGATCGTGCGCCAGGTCTTCGCGATCGACCCAGCCGCAAGACGCCTCCGACACGCCGGCTTCGGCATCACGGATACGCTGCCGAGCAAGAGTCAGAAGCAGATAATGGTGAGCGCGCTCTCCCATGTTGATGCTGCGGCCGCCGCACCGCACCTGAACGCCCACATGCTCCTCGTCGAGCGACACGCGGAAGGTCAACTCCATGTGGCGCACACGCATTTCGATGGGAGACAGAGAGGCGCGTGAGGTTCTGCCCACGGTTTGTCCGCAGCAAAAGCGCCACATGCGGCCCGCGCACGCGAACACCACGAAGTGCCTGAGGGTCATGACCGACTCGTCGTGCTGTTCGAGGATCCAATCGTCGGTCGGTCCGCGATAGATAGTGGCTTGCGGGTCGTCCGCGGACGGCAGCGCGAGGAGCTCGTCATCGACGATGAGTGGGTAGCCCCCGTCGAGGGGAATGGCCATCACGTGAGGCGGACCGTCATCCACGAGTTCCCAGTCCGCTTCAAGATCGCCGAAGGCCACGCGTGAGCCGCGTTGGAGCGGGTGCTCCACGCCGGCCGCTATGCGGTTTCCATCGACAAATGTTCCATTACTGCTGCCGAGATCGCGCGCGTACCAGCGTTCACCGGTCCACCGGAGAAGGGTCTGCTGCGCGGAGACGTAAGGCGGTACTAGACGCAGCGCACAAGTCAGCGCCCGCCCGACGACGTGCTCGGGCTCGAGAGGTAACGTTTTGCCGGTTGCGGATTCGCGGATCGAGGCCATCGTTCGAACCTGTGCGCAAAAAGTCATGGGAGCGGGATGCGCCCCGGAAGGCGCCGTCAGCGAGTCTCTGCCCTACTTGGGAACGTCCGGTGGAGACCAAGGCTCTCGAGACGACATGGCGGGTTCCGGTTCGGCAGCCGGCAGCGAGGTGCCGTCCCTCTGGGGCACCGCGGCAATGCCACTCCCAGCGGGCCGAACACCCTCGGTGCGCGCGACTGTCACGGCGTTCGACGGTGTCGTCGAACCGCCCGCTGGCGCGTGCGGCGGTCGTGGGGTCGCGCGGGACGAATCGGGTCCGGGCAACGTTGCACGCGAGACGTCAGAGGGCGGCTTGGGTCCTAGTGCAGCGCCTGGATCAGAAACGGGGTTATCCATGGCGGAGTCCTGGACAGGGGCGGTCCCGACCGGTACGTGGAGATTCGTCGACCCGCCCATGGGAAGCGGCGACCCGATCGGGGGCGAGGGCGGGTCGGAAGTCCTACGGGTCGACACGAAACCGAGAAGACCGCCCATGGCAAGGACGGCTGAAAGCCCGAGAGCCATCGTGACACGGGGATCGCGCTTCGAGGTCGGCACGACGGGGTCTGCGGAAAGCAGTGTGGCATCCGGAGTCCTGTTCGCCTCGACCGCGCGGAGACTCGGTGCCACTCGGGGTCGACTCTCGATAGTTGCCATCTCCGACCCACGCTCGCTACGTCCTGCCCGTCCGCTCCGGACCGTGTCTCGGGGCGAGCTGAACGGGGCGAGCGCCGCCTGCATCTCGTCAACGCTCGCGTAACGTTGGCTGCGATCGGGTGCGAGGCAATTCCGAATGACGTCGATGAGGCCACGCGGGGACCCCTCCGGCAGGCTGAGCTTCGGTCCGGACTTGATGGTCGCGTAGACTTGGACGAGGGACTGGCCTTGGAAGGGCAACGTTCCCGTGATGAGTTCGAAGAGCGTGACCCCCAGCGACCAGATGTCGGTACGGAGGTCGACGTCGCGCGCCGACTCCATCTGCTCGGGAGACATGTAGCAGGGCGAGCCGATCGGGATCCTCTCCTCGGTGATGATCGCGCCCGGGCGCCACATTCCGGGTGGTGCAGTCGTGGACACGAGGCCGGCCGCCTTTGAAATCCCAAAATCGAGGACTTTGATGATTTCAACGCTACCGCCCCGCTGGACGGCAAAAAGATTCGCCGGCTTGAGATCGCGGTGAATGATTCGAAGTTGGTGTGCCTCGGCAATTGCGTCGCAAGCCTGCAAGACGAAGTCGACGGCGACATGAACGTCCGGTGGCCCCCGAGTTCGCAGCCAGGAGGCGAGATCGCAGCCCTCCAGATATTCCATGACAATGTACGCGCCTCCTCCGTCGCGAAGCGCGACGTCGAGGACACGGACCACGTGCGGACTCTTGATCGTCGCCGTGGCCCTGGCTTCGCGCACGAAGCGAGCAATCGAGTCCGAGTGCGCCATGGACTCGGTGACCAAGAACTTGATCGCGACCTTCTGGTCCAGCAAGACGTGGTGTGCGGCAAACACCGTTCCCATCGCGCCCGAACCAAGCAACTGGCCGATTCGGTACCTGTCTGCGACGACATCGCCTTCGCGCACTTCGACAGGCGCCTCCCGCACGACAAACTCCCGCTTCTGGGCCGACCCTGAGGATTTGTCCGATCGTGCAGTCGAACATCCGCTCGGCGCGGCGTCAAGACCGCTCGTTCGGCGGATCGCCGCGTACGAACCCGGGGTTAGGACAGCGGTCGCGGACATGGTCGGACGCCGGGTCAGGACTATTCGAGCGGTCCGCGAGAGGCGATTTCAAGTGATTGCATGCCGCCAAGCGACTCGCTCGGCCTGCGTCATCATGGCCGGCTCGCGCGCCCTAAAATTCTTGAAATCGAGCCGGCGATGACTCGTTCTTGGACGAGGGGTGCTCTCTCGGCGCCCAAAGGGGCAACGACAGGTGAACCCGAAGCGGGCCTCGAAGGCGCTCGCGTCGCCGACACGAGCGGCGCGCAAGGCCGCGTCGACGACGAACGACTCGTCGCACGTCCAGATCGCCCCGACGAGCGCCGACTCCGTCGTGACCTCGTTCCACGCCTTCTCGACGTACACTTCGGCGACCGGACGGACCCTCCAGGGTTGCGGGCCTTCGACGATGACGCCGGAGTACAGGTCGAAATCGTGATCGCGCGTGTAGGACGGCCACTCGTTGAAGTGAACGGTTCCCCAACTCCACCGATAGGACAAGAGCGCGTTCAAAGACGCCCCGAAGCCGCGCGCTCCGTGAAACTCCGGCGTGAGGGGGCCGGCCTCGACCGCGACGCTGACGCCGTCTTTGCCCTGAAGCACGCCTTCGCGAAAGACGTGCTTGACCAGCACGTCCGTATCGAGCACCGCAAACCTCGGCCGTCCGCGAAGAGGCCCGATGGCAACGAAGTCGTCGAAGTCGACGACGAGCTCGGTATCCTCGAAGATGCCGAGGTTAAGGACGGTCGCGGGCGCGATGAGAAAGTTTTGCCCCGCCGCGTCGTACCAGTGGGCGGGACCGAGCTCGAGCTCGAAAAAACCGTACTCGGTGACGTCGGCGTCCGTGCCGTCGAAGGGTCGATAAGCGTCCGCGCGCGCGGCGACGAGAAACACCCCTGCAAACACCATGGATGCCAAGGACCGCCGCACCGCGCCCAAGGTAGCAAGAACGAGACGAATCGAAGGCGCAGCCGCCGACGGAGCCGCCTATGAGCTTACTCACGGTCGACGTGCACCCGTGTTCGGGCTTGCGTCCCGGAGGCGTCACGTGTCATGCCTGCGCGATGGGCATGGCTGACGCGGAGATCCGGGCTGCGCTCGATCGGCACTGGGCCGCATCCAATGCCGGAGACGATGCGGGAGAGGGCGACATCTACCGCGACGATGTCGAGCTCGAGTATCCGCAGTCGGGGGAACGCTTCAGGGGCCGTCGCAACGTGCTCGAGTCACGCGGGCACAACCCGGCAGGGCGTAGCTTCGAGATCCGGCGAACGCTCGGCTCCGGCGATCTGTGGGTCACCGAGTACGTGATCTTCTACGATGGGCGCCCGGTCCCGACCGTCAGCATCATGGAGTTCCTCGACGGAAAGGTGGCGCACGAGACGCAGTACTTTGCCGACCCGTTCGAGGCTCCAGCCTGGCGCGCGCGCTGGCGCGAAACCAAGCCCTGACGCCAGCGTGGATGGGAGAGAGCAAGTTGGCGCCTCTTGTGCTGCCGAACCCGCCGCCGTCAGCTTCGCGGAGAGCTCTACGAAGCAGGGCAGGGGACGCTCCATCGCCAGCCGTGCCCGCCGCTGCCGCGGCGCGTGCACCCCGGTGCGGAGCGCGCGCAGGCCGAACATCGCCGCGAGGACACCCGCGAACACGACCGCGAAGCCGAGCGGACCGAATGCTGCGAGGCGGTCCTTCAGCATCTCCGAGAGATCGCTCGCGTGCGCGAAGAAGCCGCCCGCGCTGTCCAGAACGGGCGTCGGGTCGTACGCGTGCCAGCCGCCGTCGACCCACGCCTCCACCCAAGCATGCGCGTTTCGGTCACGCACGACAGATTGGTTCGTCATCGGGTTGATCTCGTCGAGGCGATATCCGCCGATGAGACGCGCAGAAATTCCCTGGGTCCGTGCGAGCAGTACCATCGCCGAGGCGAAGAACTCGCAATGGCCGGCCTTGTGCACCGTCAGGAAATCCAAAATCGGGTCGAGCGATGGGCTCCGCTCGACCGTCAATGAGTATTCGTAATGCGATAAGTGCTCTTCGATCGCTCTGAGCTTCTCGCCGTCGGTCGTCGCTCCCGCGGTCCAACTCGCGGCGATGGGCGTCAAAGAGCGATAAAGGGCCGTGCGCATGCCATTTCGATCCGTGTCGGACGGAGGCAGCACGGGCGCGGGCGTGCAGCCGCTCGGCGCAAACGAGAGCTGCTGCGGAGCGTCCCCGCGCGCGCGGCGTCCGACCCCGAAGCCATCCACTTCGATGTCCGGGTCGAATCGGCACGCGCCTTGCGGCAGGAACCAGCGCATGTCGTCGCCTTTCGGCGCGTGGCGATCGAGCGTCATCGTCGCCCGCGGCGTTGCGGCGACGTTCGCGTGCACCACCTTCGTCGCGCGGCCGGGTTTCGTCGTCGTCCAATGGGCGCCGTCGTAGTCGTCGTATACCGCACCGCGCAGGTAGTCAGGATGAGCGCCTTCGATCCGCGCGACGATCGCGTCGCTCTGCAGCATCGCCGTCATCGCGCCGAGCGTCATCTGCGTCGAGAACGCCGTCGCTTGAAAGCTGTCGACGTTCAACATCGCCAGGATCGTCGCCTGCACACGCTGCGCGAGCGGCGGAAGGAACACGACGCGGGCGAGCTCGTCGTCGACCACGACGGTCGTGCACGCGAGGCCGTGATCGCGCAGGCGCTTTTCGAGGTTACGCTTCTCCGCCGCCTCCGGCGAGACGATCGCGAAAACCGTGGAGAGTTGCGCGAGGTGCGGCTCGAGCCGCTTCACGAGCGACGCCGCGCGGAGCGGCGGACCTTGCTCGACCGTGGAGAGCAGCTCGAGCGCCTGATCGAGACGTCCGAGGCTCCGCCCGACCGTCAGCTCGTGAATGACGTCGCCGACGACGAGCACGTCGATGAGCGCGTCGCCGCGCGAGAGGCGCAGGACGACGCCGGCCGCGAGCTCGACCGCCGATTCGAGGCGCTCGGCATCGCGAAATCCGAGGTCGACGATGACGCCGACGCGAGTGAAGTACTCCTGCTGATACTCGCGGGTGGCCGGTGCCCCCGTGCGCGCCCACGTCCGCGCGTGGAGATCGCGCACCGGATCGCCGCGCCGATAAGGCCGCACGCCGACGAGATCCATGGACTCGCCGGCCTTCGACGCGAGTGCGACGCCGCCCGGTTGATGCTTCGCCGCGATCGCGAGCGGCAATCGCACGACGTCGGCGACGCGCGGGACGACCCACACCTTCGCGCCGTCCGACTCCTTGCGCGGACCGCACGCGAGGCCGAGCGGCGCGACCGCGGCCGCGGTGAACGGATCGAGGTGATGCATAACGCGCGCGATGAAGCGGGCGCGCATCGTCGTCGTCGCGCTCTCTCCACCTTGCAGCAAGAGCTCCTCCGGCGGTGGTCCGGTCCACGTTCCGTCCCACGGCAAGAAGGGGCCGCGGACCCGGACGGCCATGTCGGCACCGCCTTCGCGACGGCAGGTGACGGAGAAGGTGACCTCGTCGCCGATCGTCACGCGGCGCGGCGCATTCACGACGACGGTGGTGCGATCGAGCTTCAAGCTGCGCGCGGCGACAAGCGATCCGACGAGGAGCCCGAAGAGGATTGCGGGGACGAAATACGCATTCGTGCGTTGCCGCCGTCGACGGTCGCTTGTGCTTCGTTCATCGCTTCGAGGAGCGCCGACTGCGTGCGCGGCGACGCGCGGTTGATCTCGTCGGCGAGCAGCACGTTCGTGAAGACGGGACCCTGTTGGAAGGTGAGCGTGCCGTCCTTCGGGTTCAGGATCTGCGATCCGAGGATGTCGGTCGGGAGCAGATCGGGCGTGAACTGCACGCGGGTGATGGAGAGAGCGACCGCTTTGGAGAGCGCCTTCGCGAGCGTGGTCTTGCCGACGCCCGGGACGTCTTCGACGAGGACATGGCCGGCGCCGAAGAGACCGACGAGGAGCAGATCGATGACGTTGTCCTTGCCCGAAAGGACCTTCTGCATCTGCGCCCGCACCCGGTCGACCGCGCCCACAGCGGTCATGCCGCACAGTCATCGGCCATGAAAACGCATGCGGTGGTGATCGCTGGAGCAGGTCCGACGGGGTTGATGTTGGCGGGCGAGCTGGCGTTGGCGCGGGTTGACGTCGCCATCGTCGAGCGACGCGCCAGCCAGGACCTCGCCGGTTCGCGCGCAGGCGGTCTGCATTCACGCACGATCGAGGTGCTCGATCAGCGTGGAATTGCGGATCGCTTCCTTTCTCAAGGGAAGGTGGCTCAGGTCGCGGGTTTGGCGCTGATCCCTCTCGACATCAGCGACTTTCCGACTCGCCACAACTACGGGCTCGCGCTGTGGCAGAACCGCATCGAGCACATACTGGCCGCCTGGGTCGGCGAGCTCGCGGTGCCGATCATTCGCGGACGTGAGGTGACGGGCTTCGCGCAGGACGACACCGGCGTCGACGTCGAGCTGTCCGACGGGGGCTCGTTACGGGCGAAATACCTCGTCGGGTGCGACGGAGGTCGCAGCCTGATCCGCAAGAAAGCCGGGTTCGACTTCCCGGGCTGGGACCCGACAACCAGCTTCTTGATCGCCGAGGTCGAGATGGCGCAAGAGGCGGAATGGGGCATCCGCCGTGATGAAAAGGGCATGCGGTCCCTCAGCAAAATGGAGGACGGCAAGCGCGTGCGGGTGTTGTTGGAACAGCCCGTCAGCCAAGGCGACGAGCCGACATTGAGCGATCTCCGCGAGGCGCTCATCGCTGTCTACGGGACGGATTACGGTGTTCACAAAGCCATCTGGATCTCGAGGTTTACCGATATGACCCGGCAGGCGGCCTCGTACCGAGACCGACGGGTGCTTTTGGCCGGCGACGCGGCGCACGTGCACTCCCCGGCCGGGGGACAAGGACTCAACATCGGTGTCCAGGACGCCGTGAACTTGGGATGGAAGCTGGCCCAAGTGGTAAGCGGCACATCGCCGGAGAGCCTGCTCGATACCTACCAGGCCGAGCGGCACCCGATCGGTGCGCGCGTGCTCAAGAGCACCATGGCGGCAACGGCGCTCAACCGCGGCGACGAACGGACGAAGGCCTTGCGCGAGACCCTGTCCGATCTGCTTTCGATGGACGAGCCTCGCAAGCGAACCGCCGCGATGATGTCGGGTCTCGACATTCGCTACGACCTCGGCACGGGACACCCGCTGCTCGGGCGCCGCATGCCCGATCTCGAGTTGGTCACCGAAAGCGGCCCACGGCGGGTGTTCACTCTGCTGCACGATGCCCGACCGGCACTGCTCAATCTCGGTGAGCCTGGCGCCCTCGACATCGCTCCATGGGCGGATCGGGTTGAACGGGTCGACGCTCGAACCGCGGGTGTGTGGGATCTCCCGGTGCTCGGTGCGGTCGCGGCTCCCGTTGCCGTGCTGATTCGGCCCGACGGATACGTCGTGTGGGTCGGAGACGGCACCGACCAGGGCCTTCGTGACGCCCTAACCACGTGGTTTGGACCGCCCAAGCACGGCTGAGCCGGTGCGCACGGCGCGTTGTTTCGCGCCAGGAAGGCGACGAACATACCGTGTAGGGCGCAACGAGGCAGAAATGCATCACGCGCACGACGTCTTGGGGGCACCCCCGGCGCGCAGCGCGCTCTCCTCGCTACTCCAGGCGTCACTGGCAATGAAATGGCGGATCACGGGGCTTGTTCCAGGCTCGAGGAGCGTCGCAATGTGGGTGGCGGATCGCCGGTCGGCGGCCGTGGTGCGCGAATGCTGGCGTTCGTGCTCGCCCCACGAGTGGACAACGAACGTCTCCAGCCAGCGGGTCGGCTTCGAGACGTCGCGGTACAGGCCCCACTCGATGGCGCCGCCACGGCGTCGCCTGTGCTCCCGTGCGCGCAAGAGTCGGCTGAACGACGGCGCATTCGCCTCGGGGACGCTGTATTCGATGAGGACGCGCACCGGTCCGTCGTCCTCCTCGATGTCACGGACGATTCGCGGCATCGGCCATAGGAGCAACGGGGTCATGTCCTCTTCGACGAACTCGAGCGGATAGCGGGTGTGCGCGACGAGGCTCGTCGCCAGCGCTCCCGCAGCCACGAGAAACGCCTGCCGAATGCCGAGCCGCACCGCAACCTCGCCCCAGAGCAGGCTGCCGATCGAAAGTCCCCCTTGGAACACGAGCAAGTAGACCGACAGAACCCGGGCACGCACCCACGACGCGGTCGCGAGCTGGGCGGCGATGTTCAAGCCGGAGAGCATCGTCATCCAACCGGCGCCCGCCGCCACCATCCCGAGGGCGGCTGGAGCGAGCGCGCCTGCCGCAAAGAGCACGACGAGCGCCACCGCGAAGGTGAGCGCTCCGAGCGTCAGCAATCGGTCGGCCGACACGCGCGTCCGGATGGTCGGCAGCCGCCAGGCCGCGACGAGCGCGCCGACTCCCATGCAACCGAGGAGAAGCCCGAACCCCGCGGGCGATAGGTGGAGCACGCGGCGCGCGTACAGCGGGAGCAACGCCGCCAAGACGCTCCCCGGCAGCACGCTCACGCCGCAGCGGAACAGGACCGCGCGAAGAGCTTTCGTGTGGCGAACGTAGCGGAGCCCGGCGCCCATCGCCCCGACCCACCGCTCGGCAGGCGCCGATGCCGTGACCTTGTGCGATCGCAAGCGGACGAGCGCGGCGATTACCCCGAGAAAAGTGAGCGCGTTCAGGCCGAAGACGGCTGCCGGTCCGGCGAGCGCGACAATCACCCCTCCCGCGGCGGGGCCGAGCGACCGCGCCAGGTTCATCGACACGCCGCCGAGCGTCACCGCCATGGGCAGGAGGCTGCCGGGAACCGCCTCCGCGGTCAGCGCCTGCCAGAGGGGCTCGTCGAGTGCTGCGCCGACTCCCATCGCGAACGCAAACCCAATGAGGAGCGAGGCGGGCAGCGCGCCGACCGCCGCGAGGCACGCCATCGAGCCGGCGCAGGCGGAGAGCCAGATCTGCGTCCCGATGGCGAGACGCCGGCGATCCGCGATATCCGCGAGCGCCCCTGCCGGCAGTGCCAAGAGAAAGAGCGCGGCGCCGTCGACCGCCTGCAGGAGCGCGACGGTGCGCGGCGACGCGGTGAGCGACGTCAGGAGCCACCCTTCGCCCACCCCGTGCATCCAGCCGCCGAGGTCCGACACCAGCCCAGCGATCCAGAGCCCTCGGAACGCAGGGATCGCGAGCGGTGCCCAGGTCGATGCGGGTGCGGCTTTGAGTACGGGCGGAGCGGGATCGGGAGGCATGCGCGCCGTGCCGCGGATAGCCCGAGCATAGCCAGCCGGTCGACGAAGAAGCCAGCGAGACGGCGAGTGAGCGTAAAACGTCCGTGCCGGGCGGCCCCAAGGGGATCGCGCCCCCCGGGGCTCCCACGATCACGCTCCTGCCTCCTTAGCGCTGGGCGGGGGCGGCCGGGGTGGCGACGAACGGATCGAGCACCCGGAACGTCTCGGCGGGCTGCTCGAGCCAGGGGAGGTGTCCGGCCTCGGCGACGGTCTCGAACCGGGCGTTCGGGATCGCGGCGGCGAACGCGCGGCCGTACTCCTGGCTGACGACGTGATCCGACTCGCCCCAGAGCACGAGGGTCGGAACGTGGATGCCCTTCAATCGATCGAGCAGGGTCGGGGTCCCTCTGGTGTTCCTCGTCGCCTATGTCGCGAGTGCCCGTCACTGGCTTTTGGTGCTGACCATGGTCTGGCAATGTTTCATGCTTGCGATGACTCCCCAGACGATGCCGTGGCACACGCTCATCTTGATTCCCCTTGTGGTCATGGCGCGCCTCACGGGCGACCCCGGTGCTCTGATTGCGGCGACAGGCTTCCACTGGCTCGAGGCGCAGTCGATCTTCGGCGCATCGATGCTGCCGGGGCAGTTCATCTCGGCGGCGCTGTCTCCGTGAAAGGCCAGAGACCTCTCGTCGTGATGGATTGCAAAGTCGGTCTCGGAGAGGCGCGAGCGACGCGCGGCGCCGAAGATGCTCGGCAGCCGCGCTTTCTTTCCGACGGAATGGCCGAGCGCTTACGATCGGGAGGGATCGCTCCAAAGAAACGAAAAGAGAGCGAAGCCGCGCGATGGGAGCGTGCGCTCGCGCGGGGTGTTTACTTCACGTTCGCGAGGAACGTTTGCCCGTTGGGCGAACCGAGGCCGGTGACGTCGTCATAGCCAATCGTCGTGTGAATCGAGATTTGTTCATCATAAAAAAAGTAGTACCCGCAGGGGCTGAGGATGGATCCGCCATCGGCTTGTGGCATGTCCGCCCCGCCGAAGTCGAACGTCGCGACGAGCCCCGGTTCGAGCGTGACCGCCTCCGGTGACGCCAGCGGAACGACGTCGGTGAACGCGCCATTCTTCGATGCCTTGTATAGAATCGGGTTGGCGAACCCGAAGGATCGCTTGGCACGCTGTTGAGCGAGCGCAATGGTGCCCGCGAAGAGAGGCGAGGAGAGGCTCGTTCCCCCGTAGACGAGCTCCTGGTAGGTCCCCGTGAACTGCGAGCTCCCTACGACGAAGCCGGTCACCGGATCGGCCACCATGCTCACGTCGGGGACGACCCGCGCGGGCACGCCGGGAGTATCGGCGAGCCCCGAAGGGACGATTCCTTTCTGATAGGCCGGCTGCGGAAAGAGAATACTGACGCCGCCCCCGCTGCCATACTCGAACTGCCCGGGGGGCGCTGGACACCAAGCTTCCTGGAAGGGGGGGGGTGGTCCGCTGTCGAGGGAAAACCCTCCGTCGAACCCGCCGGCTTCGAATTCGCCGGCGTCGTCGAATAGGCCGGTATCGGGCGCGCCTCCGTCGAATGCGCTCGCATCGGAAGGGGGTATCGGGGCGCCATCGGGCGCCGCGGCATCGTCCGCACCAAAGAACGTGTCGAGCGCGATCGGACCGACCGGCCGCTGAGGAGCGAGGCCACTGGCGTCGACCGGCCTCGGCCCGCTTGCGTCGACCGACACCGTGCCGCTGTCGTTGGTTGAGCCGACCGCGGCGTCCTCTTCCGGCGGCTCGACGTACACCTCGGTGAGGTAGCTCGCGCCCGTCTCCCAGCCCGTCTCCCAGAGTCGCTGTCCGACATTGCCCAACGCGAGCGAAGTCCCGCCGACCGACGTGACCGTAGGGAGCGATCCGGGAAAGTCGATGGTGGGTGGAAGAAAGCTATCGCCAAACGTGTCGTCGCCGCTGTCTCCCGACGAAAAGTAGAGCCCCACGCCCTTGAGCCCAGCCTGGGTCGCAAGCGACTCCCAAATGAGAGCGTCCGTCAGTGCGGCTTCCTCTTGGGTCTCATACGAATTCGACACAATCGTCGCGAGCTTTTGCTCGACGATCAGGTTTACCGCGGCGACCAGATCCGGCTCCGACTGGCTCTGGGCCGCGACCGCGACAATCGTGGCTCCCGGGGCGATCGCGTGCGCGGCTTCGACGTCCAAGGTCTGCTCGATGTACCACTCGGGATCGGGAAATGTGGGCGTCCCTGGGGCCCATATCGGTTCGAGCTGCGTGGCCGCGAACGGGTAATCCGGATCGTTTTGCGCCGAGTACGTCTGAACGTCCGAAAGAAGCGTGGGGGAGAGGTACGCGTCCACCACGGCGACCGCTACGCCCGTCCCGTCGTTTCCTTTGCGGATGCTCTCCGTGAATCCATACGCCTCTCGGATTTGCGCGGGGACGTAGCCGCACGGAACGTACGTCAGCGGGGGATAGCCGGGACCGTACGGGGGGTCGACCGTGTCGGGAGTGGATCCGAACCATTCGGAGCACGTTCCGGTGCCGCCGATGGAGCTCGGCGCCCTTTTCGGGGAGGGCGCTGGGGTTGCCCCGCTGGGAGGCTTCAACGAGTTGCGTGCAATGCCGCCCACGACCACATTGCGCGGCTTCATCTGGATGGGCGTCGTGAGACCGAGCACCCCGAGCACGAGCGGTTCGATCACGGCCGGAACCGTCGCTGGATCGATGGGTGCGCGCCGGATTTCCCCACCGACTTGGTAGAGCCCGAGACGCGTGGAGAACGCGCGACTGACTTGCACCGCATTTCCGCTTGCCGCGATGAAGGTGCGGTTGGCGGGCACATGGGTCACGGTCAGGCCGTTCGCTTCGAGGTGAGCGCGGACGGCCGCGACCTCGGCGTCCGTCGGACCGTACTTCATGTCGTACTCGGCATCGCTCAAGAAGCGGCCGTACTGCGGACTATCCGGGTCGCTGATCGCCGTGAGCTCGGCGGCGGCGGCCTGTGCGTCTCTGAGCTGAAGGTGCACCTGAATGTCGAGCGTCTGATCGTCGGCCACCACGCCGGTCAGGCGCGCGGCAGTGGCCCAAGCCGGATGTCCCACGACCGCGCTCCGAGACGCCGTGTCCTTTGGCTCGCGTCCCGACGACGTGGGTGAGTTGCCGCCCGAAGAGCACGCGGCGACCACGCCGAGTGCCGAGACGAGAGAAACACTGGAGAGTCCCCGATGGATGCGACTGAGCATGTGAAACCTCCCGGTGTGAGCGAACGTGGATTCGACCGAACGACCGCTTTCCGACGCACAAAGATGCAGCCCGCGCCTCCGAGCCGGTCGCCTCGCCAACCGTTGGCCCTCACGATCGAATCGCTTTCGCGCAGGGCTTGAGCCTTCAGGGCTGCTCGTGGCGGCGACTATCCCCGTCGTCGGCCGGCGAGTCCATTGCAGTCGCTTACAGCAACGTACAGGTTTGCCGGGTGAGGCCCACGACGCGTCGAGGACCGGCCACCACGATCATGCGCGGACGCGCCATCGCCGGGCTTATCGCTTCTTCCCCCCGAAGCCGGGGATGGCCGTGGTCTGTTTCATCCACGACGCGGCCTGGCGTTCGTTGAGGTCGTCCATGGATCGAGATCCATGGACAGGCTATGGACAGGCTAGTCGAGTTGCAGGGGCCGGCACGGGACCGCGCCCTCTCGACGTCGACGAATCGAAGGGCGCAATCGCGAACCATCGCGACGCGAATGCGCTTGCTCCGCCATGCGCGTCACGGTGCGTCACGAAGCGGCATACATTCAGCCCCTCCCTGCCACGCTTACGTACAAAGCAAGCTTAGGACCTTCTTCTGCAGTAGCCCGGAGTCGGTCGGCTTCCGAAGGTAGGCGAATGCACCGGCGGACGGCCCGAGCCTTTCGGCCACAACCGCCTGCGAAACCTGCCCGGTGAGGAATAGGACGGGCAGGTTGCCGAGCGCGTGATTGTCGCGAATGCGTTGGACCATCGCCAAGCCATCGAGGTTGGGCATGGCGACATCCGCAATGATCAGATCGGGCCCCGGCAGATCGTTGGCCCTCAAATATCCATCGACCCCATCCACCGCGAACGTCATGCGGTAATGGGGAGAGAGAACGATGTCGAGCGCCGCACACATGTCCTCGTCGTCGTCCACGACAAGGATGGCTTTTCGCTTCACTGGGCGAGCATCACGTCGACGCGGCGATCGTGCTCCCATCCCGCTTCATCGGTCCCGGTCGCGTCGATCGCGCCACGCGACGTGGTCTCCACCTTGGCTTGCGCGAGCCCCCGTTTGCCGAGATAGCCCTCGACGCCGTCCGCCCTGGACTGACCCAACGACATGTTGTAGCCCGTCGCCCCACGCGGGTCCGCGTGCCCCACGAGCTTCATCGAGCGGCCCTTGAGCGTTCCCGTCGTGAAGCAGACCGCAATCGTGTTGAGCGGGGGGATGTCTTGCTTTTCGAGGCGCGCGGAGTCGAATCGAAAATACGCATCGGCGTCGGGCAAATTGCACGATCTCAGGATGTCTTCGGACACGTGAAGGCTGCCCGAAGTCGCCGCCTGCTCCAGCGTTTCCGGTGGCAATGCGGCCAGGCCCGCGGACGTCACGGCCGGGGCGGCGGCTACCGGGGTCGGAGTGGCGACCGGGGCTTGCGGCCCGCCGCAGGCGGCCAGGCCGAGGAGGGAACAAGCACCGAAAATCATCGAGAGCTTCATGCGGGTCGTGCAGTGCAAATGTCCTGCCGCGTCCGCAGCGCGCGCCCCTCGCGGCGATGCCGGCCGGCTCGAGAGGGCCAGGAGATTGGCTGCCGCCGAGGCTCAGGTTCGCACGTTGCGTGCAACTTTGGCGCAACGCGAGTCGGCGGAGCGCGCGGCCTTGCCGTAGCCACGACGGCGGCCGACGCTGCTTTCACCCGGGACGACCGGCTGTTCGCCGAGGCCGTAGACCTGCAGCACCTGAGGCGGACGCCGCACCCCGCTGTTCGTAAGCAGACCTCGTGCCAAGTGCGGATGACGGCTCGGCCCCTCGCACATTCTAGCGGCCTTCAACGGACCCATCCCACCAGTCGGCGAGCGCCCACTCGGTCGCGCCGTAGTAAAGGGGGAGCGTCGGCGGCCGCTTGAGGCGACGATTGTACATGACGTAGTGGTTCTTCAGCCAGCGCCACGGCAGCACGTAGGCCTGTGCCACCATGACGCGGTCGAACGCATGGGCCGCGGTTTCGAGGTCGTGCTCGCTCTGCGCGTCGAGGATCCGGCCAATCAGGAAGTCGACCGCGGGCGATTTGAGCCCTAGGAGGTTCTCCGAGCCGGGGACGTCGGCCTCCTGCGAGGAGAAGGCGCGCAAGAGCTCCGGTCCCGGGTCGCGCGACTCCCGCAGCGCGATGGACGTGAAATCGAAGTCGAAATTGCGGAGGTTCTCGCGGTCGACCGCAGGATCGCCGTTGCGGTAGACGACCTCGACGCCGAGCCTCTTGACGTTGAGATAGAAGGCCTCGAGCAGCGACGGCGAGCCGGACACCCGGAGGACGAACGGCTCCCCCTTGTCGTTGCGGAGGACGCCGTCGCCGCGGTTGCGCCAGCCCGCCTCCGCGAAGAGCCGCGCGGCCTCCCGCAGGTTTGCGCGGTAGCTGCCGGGAGGCGACGTGCTCGGCTGCCTCCGCATCGGGCCGAAGACCGCCGGGTCGAGCTCGCCGCGGTACGGCTCGAGCAGCGCGAGCTCCTCGGCGCTCGGCGACCCGCTCGCCGCGAGCGGCGTGTTGGCGAAGTAGCTCTCCTGCCGCTCGAACTGGCCGTCGAAGATCATCGTGTTGAGCCACTCCCAGTCGTACGCGTAGTCGAACGCGCGGCGCACGCGGATGTCTTGGAACTGCGGCCTGCGCAGGTTGAAGATGTAGCCGTTCATCGGCCGGGGGTTCTTGTGCGGAAGGAGCTCCTTCACGATCTCCCCGTCGTCGAAGCGCTTGCCGATATACTGGCAGCACCAGTAGCGCATCTTGTTTTCGAACAGAAAGTCGAAGTCGCCTGCGCGCATGGCGGCGACCTGTGTGTCGATGTCCTTGTAGAGCTTGTAAACGATCGTGTCGAAGTTGAAGCTCCCACGGCGGACAGGGATGTCGCGCCCCCAGTAGCGTGGATTGCGCGTGTAGATGACGTTCTGCCCCGAGGGCGACTCGTCCACGAGGTACGGGCCCGACGCGATAGGCGGTTCGAGCTGGAGGGCATCGAACGGCGTCCTCCTGCCATCGGGCTTCTGGCCCCACTTGGGAGAGAAGACGGGGAGGCTGCCGGCGATGAACGGCAGATCGCGGCCCTTGCGCTTGAACTCGAAGCGAACCGTGCGTGCGTCGACGACGACGACCCTGTCGATGTCCGTAAAGTAGGAGCGGAAGCGCGGGCTCGCCTTCGGCCCGTTCAGCGTGTCGAAGGAGTACTTCACGTCCCTCGCGGTGACCGAATCTCCGTTGGAGAAGGTCGCCTCCGCGTGGAGGCGAAAAGTAGCGGAGCTGAAATCGGGCGCCACCGCGATGTCCTCCGCCAGCAGGCCGTACTCGACGTGGAGCTCGTCGAGGTCGTACACAGCGAGCGTCTCGAAGACCAGGTCGGTCAAGCCGGGGGCGGACTTTCCCTTCAGGCTGAAGGGGTTGTACTTGTCGAAGCTGCTGTTCAAGGCGATGGTCGCGAGGTTCAAGACGCCGCCCTTCGGGGCGTCCGGACGCACGTAGTCGAAGTGCTGGAAGCCGGGCGGGTACTTGGGTTCCCCGAACTCCGCCAAGGCGTGCGCGGCCTGGCCGGTCGACGGCCAGGTCAGGATGGCGGCGGCGATCACCGTCTCGAGGACGGCGAGGAGGAGGCGGCGGCGCGCGTTCGGGCTCATCTCAGCGTGCTTCGCGGGCGTTGAGGGCCTGGCGGAGGCCGTCGCCAATGAAGGTGAGAAGGAGGATGGTCACCACGAGCACGCCGAACGCGGACAGCGAGATCCACCAGGCATCGAGGTTTTGTTTCCCTTGGAGGAGCAGGCGTCCGAGGCTCGGCGTCTGTGCCGACACGCCGAGCCCGAGGAAGTCGAGGCTCGCGAGGGCCGTGATGGCGGCGCTCACGCGGAATGGCAAGAACGTAATGACGGGTGTCATGCTGTTCGGCAGGACATGGCGCCAGATGATCTGCCAGCTTGAGAGCCCGAGCGCGCGCGCCGCACGCACGTACTCCATCTGCCGATTGCGCATGGCCTCGGCGCGCACGTACTCCGAGAGGGGCACCCACCCGAACAAGGTGAGCACGATGAAGATGATGATGAAGCTGGTTTGAAAGATGGAAGCAAACACGATGAGCAGGTAGAGCTCCGGCATCGAGCCCCAGATCTCGATCAGGCGCTGCCCGATGAGGTCCACCTTGCCCGCGAAGTACCCCTGGACCGCTCCGATGGCGATGCCGAGCAACGTGCCGAACAGCGTGAGCAGGAGCGCGAAGGTGATCGAGATGCGGAAGCCGTAGAGGAGCAACGACGCGACGTCGTAGCCGGCGGTGTCGGTGCCCAGCCAATTGCGCAGGGTGGGCTTGCCCGGGTGGTGCTTCTCGGTCGTGAAGTAGTCGAGCGTGTCGTAGGAGTAGGCGTGGATCGGATAGAGCGCGAACTGGCCCGGAGAAGAGAGCTGCGCGCGGATGAAGGGGTCGTTGTAGTCCGCCGCGATGGGGAGGTCGCCGCCGAACGTCGCCTCCGGGTAGTCGTGCAAGAGCGGCAGGTAGACGCGGTGGTCGTAGTAGACGAAGAGCGGCTTGTCGTTGAAGAAGAGCTCGCCGGCGAGGCTGAAGCCGTAAAGGGACAGGAACGCAACCAGGCTGCAGTAGCCGATCTTGTACCGTCGGAAGCGCTGCCACGGGGTCAGCCGCTCGGGCAGGGCCATCGCCTCCTGCGCCGGCGCGCCGTCGAGCAGGTCGAATTCGTCGTCGTTGGAGCTTGTTTGGGCAGATGCCATGATGACCGTCCGCTTTCTCGTGGATCAGTCCGCCTGGGCCTCGAACTGGATGCGGGGGTCCGCGATCGCGTAGGCCACGTCCGCCGTGAGCTTGGTGAGCAGGGCCACCAGGGTGAACACGTAGAGGCTGCCGAGGATCACCGGGTAGTCGCGGGCGGTGATCGACTCGAACGACAAGAGGCCGAGCCCGTCGAGCGAGAACAGCGTCTCGATGAGGACGCTCCCGGTGAAGAAGGCGGCGATGAACGCGCCCGGGAAGCTCGTGATGAGCGGCAGGAGCGCGTTGCGGAAGACGTGCTTCCACACCACGTCGCGCTCGCTCAGGCCTTTGGCGCGCGCGGTCAAGACGTAGTGCTTGCCGAGCTCGTCGAGCACGGTGTTCCTCGTGAGCAGGGCCTTGATCGCGAAGTTGCTGACCACCGCAGCAGTCACCGGCAGGGTGACGTGCCACAGGTAGTCGCGGATCTTGCCGAAGACCCCGAGGTCGTGGAAGTTCTCGGAGGTGAGCCCTCGCAGCGGGAAGATGTCCCAGAAGGAACCGCCGCCGAGCACCACGATGAGGAGCACACCCAGCACGAAGCCGGGTAGCGCGTAGCCCGAAAGGAGGAGCAGGCTCGTGGCCAGGTCGAACCGGCTCCCTGAGCGAACGGCCTTGGCGATGCCGAGCGGCACCGAAACCAGGTACGTGAGCAGAAATGTCCAGAGCCCGAGCGACATCGAGACGACGAACTTGGAGCGGATGAGAGTCCACACCGGCTGGCTGCGGAAGTAGCTCTCGCCCAGATCGAAGCGAAGAAAGCGCCCCACGAGGTGGAAGTAGCGGCTGCCGAGGGAGCGATCGAAGCCGAACTGGCGCTTGAGCTGCTCGACCTGGGTCTTGTCGATGCCCTTGCGGCCCGTGTAGTTGAAGAGGCTGCTGGTCTCCGTGGTGTTGTCGGAGCCGGCCTTGGCGCCGCTCTCGAGATCGATGCGGTGCAAGGCCTGATCGACCGGGCCTCCGGGGACGAACTGGGTCACCAAGAACGTCAGCGTGATGACGCCGAGGAGCGTGGGGACGAGGAGGACGAGCCGCTTGACGAGGTAGGTCAGCATGTCTCGGGGCAGCCGGATGGGGAGGGCCTCACGCGGACGCGCTCACGAGCCCGCG
>Ga0116135_1000021_pt1 | contig 67121 bp, 52 predicted proteins | sample June2015DPH_20_1_FD_89738 | JGI IMG/M metagenome (GOLD analysis project Ga0116135, IMG submission 89738) | Peatland microbial communities from SPRUCE experiment site at the Marcell Experimental Forest, Minnesota, USA - June2015DPH_20_10 | ecosystem: Environmental > Terrestrial > Soil > Wetlands... | reverse complement strand
TTAATATTATTTTATAAACACTATTATAAGTCTAATCAGTTTAATCAATTATTACCATATTTATTATTAATTTTATTAACAATTGCTATGGGGTTTGGTTGGATTTGTTGGCATATCGGTTATTTTAAACAATCTGGCAAGTTGGTTAGCGTTCTCGATGGCAAACCAACATTAGTACAAGGTACCGTGATAGGTCTGCCTTTTAGAGCCAATAACGCACTATTATTTGATTTTCTGATTAATGACAAAAATAAAATCCGTCTTAAATGGTTTAATACGCTAGATGAACTTACGATCGGAGATCGTTGGCAATTTTATGTAAAATTAAAAAAACCCAGAAATTTTGCAACACCAGGTAGTTTCGATGTTGAAAAATATATGTTTATCGAAAATATTATGGCTATAGGCAGAGTTATAAATAGTTCTGATAATTTATTAACCATCTCTTATCAAGAAAGACCATTTAAAATAAATTTTTTTATAGATCATTTACGACAAAAGATTATTAATAAAGTTAATTTAGCTGAAAAATATTGGAATTTAACTAAGATAGGCATAATTTTAGCGTTAGGGTTGGGCGTTAAACATAGTATCTTGCCATCAGATTTATTAATTTTTCAAAATACTGGTACCGCACATTTATTAGCAATTTCTGGTTTGCATATAAGTGTTATAGTTGGATTGTGGTTTTGGTTTGTTAGTTATTTATGGAAAAAATTTGCACCTGTACAGTTATTAGAAAAATTCCCAGCAACGATAGTTGCAGCTTCTGTTAGTATAATTGTTGCAACTTTATATGCTAGTTTAGCAGGTTTTGGGGTGGCAACTATTCGAGCGTTAATAATGACCACGCTATCTTTGTTGGCAATAATATTTCGTAAAATTACTACAGTTATTCAGGTTTATTGTGTGGCATTAATAGGAATTTTAATTTTAGATCCATTCGCTAGTTTGTCTAGTGGTTTTTGGCTATCGTTTTTAGCAGTTGGTATTTTATTGTATAAAAAACCAGCTAATTTGATAGCAACTAATTGGGCAATGTTAATAGGGTTATTACCTATTAGTGGATTATATTTTGGAAAAATATCTTTTGTAGCAATAATATCTAATTTAGTTGCAGTGCCGTGGGTTAATTTTTTAATTTTACCATGGATTTTAATAGGATTATTATTATACGGAGTTTTTAATATAGACTTAGCAATACAAAGTTTAGTGTTTGCAGATTTAAATTTACAGTTATTAACATTATTATTAAATAAATTACAAAATATCCCGTATGCTGTTATTAATATAGCCACTCCAACTTTGCCGGTAGTTATTATAAGTTTTATTGGTAGTTTATGGTTATTGGCTCCAAAAGGATTATTAAATCGTAGTTTAGCAATAATTTGTTTTTTACCATTGTTCTTTAATAAAAAGTTATTACCTGAATATGGTAATCTAATAGTTTCGGTATTAGATGTTGGTCAAGGGTTGTCGGTAGTTATTAAACTTAAAAATCATATTTTATTATATGATACTGGTGCTAACAATAAAGTGGTTGCTAATTATTTTAAAAATTTTAATCATAACGTTATAGAGCAAGCGATTATTAGCCATACTGATGTTGATCATATAGGTGGATTAGAAGATTTGCTTAAACAAAAAAATACTATTAAAAACTTTGTTACCAATATAGACTATAAAATATTTAATTTAACAGCATCTTTATGTAGAGCAAATCAAAGTTGGGAATTAGATGGAGTAAATTTTGAGTTTTTGCATCCAAATAATTCAGAAAATTTGATTAGTAAAAATGATAATAGCTGTGTATTAAAAATAAGTACAGCTAAACACAGCATGTTATTAACTGGGGATATTAGTAAAACAGCAGAAAAAGTTTTGGTGGAAAATAATTATAATAAGTTAAAAGCAGATGTATTACTAATACCGCATCATGGAAGTAAATATTCTTCTTCTTTAAGTTTTATTAAAGCAGTGGCCCCTAAGTATGCGGTAGTTTCTGCAGGTTACATGAATAGATATGGCCATCCAAAACCAAAAATTTTAGCTCGTTATTTAGCTAACAATACAAAAGTTTTAAATACTATCGAGCATGGTACTGTAGATTTTGCCTTTAATTCAGAGACTATCTTGTATAATTGTTATAGAATTACTAATAAAAATTTTTGGAATTATTAAATGGATCAGAAGACTATTTATAAAAAATTATTTCGTACTATAAAGCCGTATTTATTAGTATTAGTTTTAGCGATTGTAGGTTTAATTTGTACCAAGTTAATAGAAGGGTTTGTGTATAAATTTGTTGCACCTCAAATATTTGATAGCTTTACAGCTATAAAGCCGTCTTTTTTACAAAGAATTCTTCCATTAATAATTTTATTAAGCGCGTTATCTTGGGGGGTAAGTAGGTTTGCCAACAAGTATCTTGTTGGCCGGCTAACCAAAAGCGTTGCTAAAGATTTTCGTTCTAAAATTTTAGCACATATGCTATTAGTACCGATTAATTTTTTTAGTAAAAACGCCATTGGTAATTTGATCTCTAAAGTTAATTATGATGTTGAACAAATATCTAGAGCAATAGCAGATTCAATATTAGATTTATTAAGCAGTATAGTATCTATAATTGTTTTTACTGGAGTAATATTATCTATTAGTTGGCAATTAACGGTAATAGTATTAATTTTAGCACCAGTAATTAGTAAATTCTTACAGTTAGTTAATATTAAGATTAGAAAGCATAGTGATATGGTACAACAATCTATTGGCGATATATCGCAATTAACTCATGAAGTAATAGAGGCTAGTCAAATTATTAGAATATTCGAAGCTATAACCACCGAAACTAATAGAATTAATAGATTAATGAATTATAATCTTAAACAAGAATTAAAAATTATAGAAGTATCATCATTATCAGAATCAACTATGGGTCTTATCATTGGTAGTATCGGTGCGGTGTTAAGTTATCTTGTTATTCATAAAATTATAATCATTACCCCAGGTTCTTTTGTTGGTTTAAGTGCAGCGATGGTTGCTTTAACTCGTCAGGTTAAAAAACTTAGTGAAGTAAATTCGGTTATAGCTAAAGGGTTAGCAGCAGCATATAGTGTTTTTGAATTATTAGGCTTACCAATAGAACCAAATAATCCATCTAAAAATATTAATTTTAAAAATATAAAAAATAATATCAAAATTCATTTACATAACGTTAATTTTGGTTATACAAATCCAGCTGCTAACGATCCACAGTTAGTGTTAGAGGATATTAATTTAACTTTTGAATCCGGCAAAACAACTGCTATTATTGGTAGATCTGGCTCTGGAAAATCTAGTGTGATTGCGTTATTGCCACGATTTTATTATGTAAATTCAGGATCTATTAATTTAAACGGCATTAACATTAATGATTTAGATTTACAAGAATTGCGTAGGCTATTTGCTGTTGTTAATCAAAATATTATATTATTAAACGATACGGTTGCTAATAATATTGCTTATGGTTGTATGAATGGTGCTTCCAAAAAAGCGATAATTAAGGCTGCCAATGCTGCTAACGCTATGGAGTTTATAGAAGAATTACCAAACGGGCTAGATACTTATATTGGTAACAATGGTGGGTTATTGTCTGGAGGACAACGTCAACGTATTGCTATAGCTAGAGCAATTTTAAAAGATGCACCAATTTTAATTTTAGATGAAGCTACCAGTTCTTTAGATCCAAACTCAGAACAACAGATACAAGCAGCATTAGTAAAATTAAAAGCTAATAGAGTTACTATAGTAATTGCTCATCGGTTGTCTACTATTGAAAATGCAGATCAAATTGCGGTGTTAGAAGCAGGTAGATTGGTGGCGGTTGGAACTCACCAAGAATTAAGTAAAGATTTATATTACACTAATTTACATAAAACAGTAGCTAATGAGGCTGTATAATTTTTTTACTAAAACTATTTGGTATAACAAAAGAGTAAGTATTGGTTATTATTTATTTTTTTGTTTATTTGAACTTATTTACAAATATATAATTTTTTTTAGAAAAAAATTATATGAGTATAAAATCTTTAAAACTCATAAATTTAAATTGCCAATTATAATTGTTGGAAATATTACTGTGGGTGGTACTGGTAAAACTCCGTTAGTAATTTATATTGCTAATTATTTACAAAATCAGGGATTTAAACCAGCAATAATCAGTAGAGGATATAGATCTAAAAGCACCTCTATAAGTTTAGTATCAACGGGATCGGACCCAATAATGTTTGGTGACGAACCGGTTTTGTTAGCGAAGGCGACTAATTGTCCGGTAGTAATTGGTAAAAACAGGGTCTCGACAATAGAATTTTTACTAAAAAAATTTAATAATATTAATGTAATTATTTGTGATGATGGGTTGCAACATTATAAATTGGCAAGAGATTTAGAAATTGCAGTAATAGATAGTTTAAATCAATTTGGTAACGGACATTTATTACCTTTAGGACCATTACGAGAGCCAATATATAGATTAAATACAGTAGATTTAGTTATTATTAATGGTAACCAACCTTTGAGTTATCAATATCAAAATCAATACACTATAAATTTATTACCAGATCAAATTTATAATTTGCTTGATCCTGATAATATAAAGATCCCGGCGGATTTTACCGAAGTTCATGCGGTATCTGGTATTGGTAACAATAAAAAATTTTTTGATTTATTAAAAAATCAAGGGATCAAAATAATTACTCATGAATTTCCGGATCACTATAATTATCAAGAAAAAGATTTAAATTTTAATGATAATTTACCTGTAATTATGACGGAAAAAGATGCCGTAAAATGCCTAAAATTTGCTAAAAGCAATTTTTGGTGTCAAACTATTATAGTTAATATTAATTTGTTAGAAGAGCTTAATAGTTATTTAATAAATTTTTTGAGAAAATATAATTATGCTGCAGAGTAAACTGTTAGATATTTTAGTGTGTCCAATTTGTAAAAGTAATTTAATTTATAATAAAACTAATAATGAATTAATTTGTAAATTAGATAGACTAGCTTATCCTATTCAAAATGATATGCCTATAATGTTGGAGGAACAAGCCAGACCTATTGAAGTATAGTTTTTAAATTATTTTTGGTGCTGCATGCAGGAATATTCTCGTTTTTTGGCTAACAATATTTGTTTTTGACGAGCTTCGGCACGCTTTAAAGTTTTTTCTGTAATACGATTGAAACAATGTGGGCAATGTACCCCTGCTTTATATTTGGAAGATTGTTGATCTTCTGTAGATATTGGATAACGACAACCATAACACATATTATGATTACCTTTATTTATATTATGATCGACTCCGATACGAGTATCGAAAACAAAACATTCACCATGCCATAAACTATGTTCTTTTGGTATTTTTTCTAAATAATTTAAAATTCCACCTTTTAAATGATAAACATTTTTGAATCCTAGTTGGAGCAAATAAGCAGTAGATTTTTCGCAGCGAATACCGCCAGTGCAGTACATAGCAATTTTTTTATTTTGATCTACATTATTAAAATTTTTAGTAACATATTCTGGAAACTCTCTAAAAGAGTTGGTTTGAGGATCGATAGCATTTTTAAAAATGCCAATTTGAGTTTCATATTTATTTCTAGTATCTATAGTAATAACGTCTGGATCAGAAATTAATTGGTTCCAATCGGTTGGTTCTATATATTCACCAACCTGTATTGTTGGATTAATATTAGGGATCCCTAAAGTAACAATTTCTTTTTTTAAGCGCACTTTTAGTCGTAAAAAAGGATGACAAGTATTATAAGCAATTTTATAATTTAAATCGGTAAATTCATTATGACTTTTTAAAAAATTTAATACCGCATGTATATTATGATCTAACCCAGATATAGTAGCATTAATACCTTCTTGGCTTAGCAAAATGGTACCTTTAATTTGTTGTTCTTTACAAAAATCTAGAATTTTTGGGTGTAATTCTTTGAAATTTGGTAAACTTACAAATTTATAAAAGGCAGTAATAGTAATAGATTGTCCCATTTCCATTTTGGTGACCATAGATAAAAACTCCTGGTTATTATTAAGTTACACAAAGATACTTTATATAAATCAATTGTTTAGGTCAAGTTATGTAAAACTTGATGAACTAATTGTTTGAAAGCTATGGCTCTATGAGACAATAGATTTTTTTGTGTAGGGAGCATTTCAGCAGCTGTTATATTAAACCCATTTGGTATAAAAATTGGATCATAACCAAAGCCATAAATACCTCTTGGAGGAAAAGTAATCTTGCCGTGCCATTTTCCAACAAATGTTTTATGACTAAAATCAGGCATAAGTAATATTAAAACACATTCAAAATAAGCTTGACAATTTGGCTTGTTAATAAGCATTTGTTCGAGTTTATCCATAGCATTATAAAAATTGCGATCTGGTCCTGCCCATCTGGCAGAGTAAATACCCGGAGCACCATTTAAAGCTGGTATTACTAAACCGCTATCATCAGCTAGTACTGGTGTTTGAGTATTATAATTCATACAAAATTTAGCTTTTAAAAGAGCATTTTCTTCAAAAGTACTTCCTGTTTCTTCTGGTTCAGAAATACCTAGCGTTGCTGCTGATATAAGTTCAATGCCAAATGGTTGGAATAAATCTTGGATTTCTTTAATTTTTCCTTGATTATGACTGGCAACAAGGAGCTTTTTGTTTATTATATTCATGCTATACCCAAATGTACTAAAAAATATTTTATATAAATCAATAAATTAGGTCAAGAATAGCCAGATCAATTGGATCTGGAATATTAATTACAAAATCTTCATCAACTACATTTAAAGTAGAGTATCCGCCTTGGGTTATAGAACCATCGCGATCTGTAGAGCCATAGGTTAAAATTGGACCTTTTTCACAATATTGTTCGAAACCTTCTAAGCATTGGTTGCAATGGCGACAAGAGTTGACTAAGCAACCAATACCTACGCGGGAACCAATTTTGAATTTATTAACATTTGCTCCTACAGCCACAACAACTCCGGCTAGTTCATGACCTGGAATTAAAGGGAAAATTTCTTTTTTCCAATGCCCAAGACCATGGTGAATATCTGAGTGACAAATACCGCAATACTCTAGTTTGATTGCAACATCCTTTGGTCCAAGAGCTCGTCGTTGAAACTGTATAGGTTTAAAATGGCCATCGGTAGAGTATAAAGCCATTCCTTTTGTATTATATGGTTCCTTGTCCATAACTTTTAATTTTATTATTAGTATTTGTTTTCATATATTTGTTCCTAAGTTTTGTTCTTTATTTGATTAGACGCGTTTAAACATAGAATTAGTTCCTTAAGTTTTTTATGAGAGGTTACACCTAAGTAGTCTAGGTTTAAGGTAAAAATTGAATTTTAATAGGTCTTTACAAGCACAGACACTTAAGTAATAATCTTTGCTAATCGACATTATCTACTGAAAATACTAAAATAATGCTTATGCAAAGTATACCAAAAACCGTATTATCGTTAATGTGGTATTTTATTAAACCACAATTTTGGCGTTTTTTGATCTTGATAACCACCATGTTAGGGTGGTCTGTGCAAGAATCGGTGTATCCTTATTTCATAAAATTATTTATCGATCAAATAACTAAAAACTCCTTAAATAAAAGTAATATTTTCCTGGTGATGGCGCCCACCTTACTAACTTTTATCTCAATGTGGTTAATTATAGAATTGGGATTTAGAACATATGACTTTCTATCAATTAAAACTTTTCCACAGTTTCGAGCCAATATACGTAGTGCTATATTCCAATATACAACTCAGCATTCTTATCAATATTACTCTGATAACTTTGCTGGCAGCATCGCTAATAAGATCTCTCGATTACCGGATGCTTTAGAAAATATTGTCATAATTACTTTTACAATAATATTCCCGGTTCTTGCAGCTTTTATCATTAATATTATACTTCTGTATACAGCTAATCCGCTATTTGCTGGTATTATGGGGGGGTGGCTTATTTTCCATTGTTTTATAACATATATTTTTACTCGCAAATGCGCAGTTTATTCTCACCAACATTCATCTACTATTACATCTTTAAATGGAACAATAGTAGATATATTAACCAATATCGTTAATGTTCGGTTATTCTCCAATAACAGTTTTGAAAAGCTATATTTAGCTAAATTTCAGGAAGAAGAATTACGAAAATCTTATAAATTAATGGGCTATAACGCATTAATGAAACTATTTTTAGGTCTTGCCAGCCAAACTTTTATTTTCTCTATGATAGGTGGTGGCATTTATGCTTGGAGAGAGAATTGGATCACTTTAGGAGAACTAACCTTAGTCCTATCTTCTATTAATTTAATTGGCCTGGCATGGTACATGGGAATGCATTTAATTAAAGTATATGAACATATTGGGACAAGTCAGGAAGCATTAAGTATAGTGCAAAGACCTATTGATATAATCGATGTGCCCAATGCAAAACCAATTACTATTATTACAGGAGAGATCCAATTTAAAGACGTTACTTTTCATTATAATAAAGGTAAAAAGATCTTTAAAAATAAAAATATTATTATTCATTCAGGTGAAAAAGTTGGTTTGGTTGGTTTTTCAGGATCAGGCAAAACTACTTTTGTTAATTTAATTTTACGTTACTTTGATGTAGAACAAGGACAGATTTTAATTGACGGTCAAGATATAAAAATGGTCACTCAAGATTCTTTAAGAAAACAAATTGCATTAATACCACAAGACACTAGTTTATTTCATAGAAACTTATTAGAAAATATTCGTTATGGTAGGCTAGATGCTAGTGATGATGAAGTCATAACTGCTTCCAAAAAAGCTCATTGCCATGAATTTATTGAACAATTAGAACAGCAGTATCAAACTCTAGTAGGTGAACGTGGTATTAAACTATCTGGTGGTCAAAGACAACGAATTGCTATTGCTAGAGCTATACTAAAAAATGCTCCTATTTTAATTTTAGATGAAGCTACTAGTTCTTTAGATTCAGTCACAGAAAAATATATACAAGCCAGTTTAAAGCAACTTATGGCGAATCGTAGCACTATTGTGATTGCTCATAGATTATCCACTTTATCAGATATGGATCGAATTGTAGTCTTCCACAATGGAGCAATCGTTGAAGACGGAAAACAAGAAGATTTAATCAAACAAGACGGACATTACGCTAGCCTTTGGAAAATGCAAGCTGGTGGATTTTTGGCTGATACCAGCGCATAAAACCTACAATGCATCAATAATCAAGTCTTTTACTTTTGCCGAGGGAGAGACTCGAACTCTCATGATGTTACCATATGCAAAAATTTTTTGAATTCTTCCGCCTCAAATGTTATTTGTCAAGATTTAAACTTTATGGTGATTATTCCATATGCGATTTTTATTAATTTCTTCTTTTTTTCTAAAAGCTTCTTCTAATGAAAGGTTATATTGATTTGCAAGATCTAGTAAAAATATGAATATATCTGCCATTTCAAAGCTAATTGCTGTTCTGATTTCATCGGAGATTTCTTCATTACCCCAATTTTTTGTTATAGCCTGTCCAAGTTCCCCAACTTCAGTAAATAAAAAAATAAGAGCATTTTTTTTATCATCTTTAAAATTACGAATTTTCTTAAGTTTAGTAACATATTGTTGAAAATCGGTTAAAGTTGGATTTTTAGGCAATAAAAGTATATTTTCTGTCATAAAAATTTCTCCAAATAGTGAAGTTTTATTATCTTCACTTATTATTGTATTTTACATTAATAGTCAATTAATAATTTTTTTTAATAACTATTGACTATTAAATTTTCTAGAGTAGAATCACCTTAAAAAATTAAGCATGGGTAAAATTCTAAGGAATATAAATTCAATGGATAAATGCAAATCAAGTAAAAATTCCATTAAAAAGAAACAGAGAATTTTTAAAATTTCTACCATGCACCATTAAACATAACATTAATAGTATGAGATATATCGTTAGGGATGAATTCTTTGGTGGTATTGCGTATGATCGTGTAGAACGTGATTATCTTCATTTAGATCCTTTAGCTATGCGAATTATCAAGAAACCAACAGTTCCTCTTTCAGCAGATGAACAGTTGGTTTTTGATACTGATAACAAAGAAGTATCTATGATTTTTTCTGAATTAAATAGCTTAGGATTAATTGAAAGTGTTTGTTTTTTTAACAATAAAATTAAGTCTGGCATGTTATCAGCACCAATTAGAATATTTTTAGAGATTACTTATAAATGTCCAGAAAAATGTTTACATTGTTATACTAACTCTGGGAAAAAAAGAACAAACGAATTAAATCTGGAAGAAAAATTTTCTATTATAGATCAAATGTGCAATATGGGATGTTTTCGTTTATCAATTGCTGGGGGAGAACCACTTGTTGATCGTGATTTTTTCCCGGTAGTTGAAAGAGCTTTAGCAAATAATATTGATATTTCTTTTTCTACTAGTGGAACCCCAATAACTGAACGACTTGCTAAGCAAATTGCAGAACTAGATATTCGTACTGTCAATATTAGTTTAGATGGTTGGGATGAAGCTTCTTATGAGCAAGTACGCGGAAGTGGCAGATTTAAGTATATGGTTCGAGGTATAAAAAATTTACGTAAATATTATTCAAATAAAATTGCGGCTAAATGTACGTTGATGACGACAAACATTAAACATCTAGACAGAATTATAAAGATGGCAGAAGATTTAGAATTTGACGTTGTTAAATTTGATTGTATACGTCCATCTGGTCGTGCGAAACAAACAACCACATTACTCCCAACACCAAATGAATATTTAGAATCTATAAAAATGCTAGCAAATATCTATAATTGTAATGCAAGTAAAATAAAAATAGTTTTACCATTAAATCCATATCAAAAAGTTACCAAAGACACACCGAGCACTATTGATGATTTAGGATTTGGTTGTTATGCAGGTAAAGAAAGTTTTTGTATTACCGCAGAAGGAAATATTCAGCCATGTACAAGTTTTGGTGCAAATATGTATATAGATGGAAATGTACGAGAATGTAAATTGTTAGATGTTTGGATGTCTGGAGCTTCTATGAAATTATTTAGGGGGTTAAAAGGTAGTGACACCTGCCATAATTGTCCTTCTTATAAAGGATGTAGTGGTGGTTGTCATTTAAGATCATTCTCGTGTTATGGTGATGTTAATGCAATAGATCCTTATTGTTACGAAAGAAAAAGTATTTCTATACCACAATTAGGTGTCTCAGTATAAAAATGAAGCTTTATTTAAGAAAAGAATTTTTTGGTTCAATTATATATAATCCAAGTAATGCTAAGTATTTTAATTTAGATTTTAATCAAACTAATAGTTTAATTAATTTTTTTAATAATGAAAACCAAATTTCCGAACAAACAATTAAAGGAGAAACTCTTTTTACATTGATTGTTGGGAATAAATTAAATCAAAAATCTCTTTACTCATTAAAATATATTCATAATAATCAGCATATCCAGTGCCAAAATAAGTTATCTGTTCCATTAAAAGTGTTTTTTAATATTACAAAAAAGTGTAATTTATTTTGTAAACATTGTTATAACGATTCTGGACATGTTTATTCACCAGAATTGCCTTTAATAGATATTATAAAAACACTTAAAGAACTTGAGGTTAGAGGAATATTTAAAATAACAATAGCTGGTGGAGAACCTTTGTTTCATCGTAATTTTGATGAGATAATAGATTATTTATCTAATACGGATCTGGCGGTTTCTCTTATAACAAATGGTATTTGTATTTCGGAAAACCGAGCAAAATTTCTGAGTAAAAATTTAAATGTACGCTCAATAACCATATCTTTAGATGGTGCCTCTTCTAAAGATAATGATATAGTTAGAGGTGAAAAAACATTTAATAGAATTATTAGAGGAATAAAAAATCTTAAAAAATATTATGATCGTTCGCTTGCGGTTAGAATTACTATTATGCGTTCAAACATAGATACCATAAAAGATTTTCCGTCTTTAGTAGCTAAATTTGGAGTTAACGAAATTAAAGTTAACTCAATAAATGCATATGGTAGAGCAAAATGCGCCCCAGAACTTTTTATTACCACAGAAGAATATAATATTGCTTGTAAACAATTGCTTGATAGTTCTGTTGGCCACAATATTAGTATTGAAGTTCCAGCATATAAATACAGGCGCGATCATAATGGTGAAATTGGTCTTTGCAAATCTGGAGAAGAAACTTTCGAAATAGACAGTGATGGCTCAGTTTTCCCGTGTTCTTTTTCTTTTGGTAATTTTTTATCAGGTAATATTTGCCATGATACTTTTGATGATATTTTGTATAATCTTCAATTGCATAATATTAATAATACTCAGCGCTATCAGTGTAAAGGGCGTGGTGGTGTAAAAGAAAAAATCTTTGGTACAGTTCCATTACTAGTACATTGTCCATGACAATATCTTTTTTTAAACCGTACAGCTAGTGATTTACATAATAAACCAGAACGAGTTTTAGTCCCACATTTAGGAGCATTATTTTCTGTTTCAGCAATTTTATGTACTTCAGAATCAAGCCTGTTGATATAGGCCTGTGCTTCTAGCATAGATTTTACTTTTGCCGAGGGAGAGACTCGAACTCTCATGATGTTACCATCAACGGATTTTGAGTCCATGCTATACACAAATGTACTTAAAGATACTGTATATAAATCAATAGGTTACGTTCTAAAAAAGGTTCGTTATAATTAAAAACCGATACCATAACTGACACCATTTGGCTTACTCAAGTACAATTAGCAGAACTGTTTGATGTTCAAAAAGCAGCCATCTCTAAACACGTTAAGAATATTTTTGAAACTGGAGAGCTTGAATATAAGTCAACTGTTTCCAAAATGGAAACAGTTCAAAAAGAAGGAAAATTGGTTTGGTATGTTTAGTTTTAAGTAAATAAATATTGTTATAAAATGCTTACTTACTTGGGTTAATTTTAGCGACTATTACGGATAAAATAATTTATTGAACGTATTAAGCAATATCTATATTATTATATTTTTTATACAAACTAAAAAGCAAGGAAGTATTATAACATGAAAGAAATGGAACAGTATATTGAATATATTAAAGCATTAAGAATTAGTAATCCTAAACTAAAACAAATAAGACAAATGGCATTGTTTGATTTAAAATTAGCAGGGTTTAAGCCTTCTAAAGAAAGATTAGAACAATTAATAGAAACTTATAGAGATGTTTATAATGCTTTGCTTAATCATTCTATTACTGTTGTTGTAGATTTTAGTACAGTAGTTGGGCATGTTTATATAAAAGGATTGCCAATGTATAAAGAAGAATCTAATTCATTTGAAGTACAGAATTTAGGATTTTATCCTGATGGATATAATGCTTTATATGGCGTAGGACACCTTAAATATGAAACTGAAAGAGAAAAAAAAGAAAAATTTAAAATTTCTAAAATAATTGAATTATCTCAGGAACAGTGGGAAAAATTAGGCCATTGGGTTGCTAATTTTATAGCTAGCGATAAAGTATATTCTGTTATAGCTCATGTTATTTCTTCTGAAGATGTACAGCATTGTGCTAAATTTGTAGATAGTGCTCTTAAAGCTATGGGTTATGTTAATGGATTAATGGGAGTGTTTTCATATAATAAAATGTCAAAAGTACCAAGCAATATTTATTCTGTAATATTTTCTCAATTACCACTATCTTCTAAAAAAAGAGCAATAGCGCAATGCTCAGCAGCTCAAGAGTCTACTTATGCTGAGTGTGAAAAACGAGTTGAAGATCAGATTGAAATATTGGAAGATAATCGTAAATTAGGAAAAAAGAAATTTATTAATAATGCTATTGAAATGTTATTTGATATAGCAAATTCTTTAAAAGAATTAATAACTGAAGAACCAAACCCTGAAATGGTTGAGGGTGCTGCTGAAGGAATAGTTATTGGAATGGAAATGCAAAATAATGTAAATGCTATGTTAGGTTTACCAAAACAATATCCACTCATACCACCTAGTGCGTCAGTTTACGCTGAAGCAAAAAAAATGATGGCTTATTCAAATATGGTAGTAAATATGGCTTCTCAGGTAGCAGAACAATTTGAAACAACGAAACAAAATTTTCGAGATTCCAATAAATATACAAAGCCATCACCTTTTTGTTAAAATTTATTTTTAGTAGTTTTGCTTTTAATCATTAAAATATGAAAAATTAAAAAATCTTATGCTGCGTATGATACATATAAACCTCACAATTTATAAGTAAAGGTGTTATATTGTGAGGTTTTTTTACAAGTAAATCCCATAACAGTAGGGTAGAGCATATTTGATAGTCTTAATTATAAAAACTACAAGTAGTTATTTGGATGGTTTTGTGTTTGCGGCATTTTTAGTTACTGCATTATTCAATTGGACTACATAATTCCACAAGAACACCATTCAAGTCTCGAACGCAAGCAGTCCATTGTCCCCAATGAGTTTTTGCAGGTTCTTTTATAGGAGTAGCTCCAGACGCAACAGCTTTTTGGAATGCAGTATTAACATCATCTGTTATAAATGCTATTTCAATACCAGCAGGCAAATTATTTGGGTGATTTTTCAAAAAAGGAATGCCTTGTGTTTCTACATAGTTTTCCATGCAAAAGGATAATGTGGTGGAAGATCCGGTATCTAACTCTCCGTACAATTTGCTTTCTGCTATAAATTTGGTTTTAAAGCCAAAAGCTCTTTCATAAAAGGCTAAGGTATCTTCTAAATTCGATACGAATATTATTGTATACCCGAATTTCATTTTAATATTCCTAATAATGTTGCTGTTTTTGATGCCGAGGGAGAGACTCGAACTCTCATGATGTTACCATCAACGGATTTTGAGTCCGCCGCGTCTGCCATTCCACCACCCCGGCTTATATTAATATTGAAAAATATTTTATTAGGATTTGGGGTGATTGTAAATTTTATTTAAGCTAATCTTTTTTGTAGTTTAATAATATTGCTACAACCTATATGGAAAGTATTCAAATTTATTATAACCAAGGTCAAACTTAAATATTGACAAATTGAGTATAGTTGCTAAGTTGGTTTGATAAATATGCTGTATAATTATTGTATACAATAAAAATAATTAATTTAACTGGAGACTTTACATGTATTCTGAAAAAGGTAAGCAACAAGATAAAGAAAAAGACAAGAAAGAGGAAATTAGTCCTAGTTCGATATGCCAAGCTCGTGCACGACGTGTTTATCACCAAAGTGGTTGTTTTACTTTAGATCTAAAAAGTATTCCAAAAGTTGAAAAACATAGTGATGACGAAAGCCCAAAATTTGCTAAAAAAGCTGGCCAGAAAGTTAAATTTGAGGATGCTTTAGTGGACCACCAAACAAAAATTTTAGACGATGACTCGGATCATTGTAGTGAATTTTCCGGACAAGATATTGATAAAAAAGATAGACCTTATTCAGCAGTAGGAACGCGCAAATCTACACCTCATTCTAGCGTTAATTGTGCTGGTTCTTCTAGTGCTTATTCTAGTGCTAGAAAAACTACCGAACTTGTTGATGATCAGATCGTTGCAGAAACAATACTCGACGAACCAAAAGCTGAACAAAAAGTTGAACAGCATGATGTTACAGAAACAACAAAGATCACAGAAGGTTCAGATGATGATTCGGAACATTGCAGTGAATTTTCTGGTCAAGATACTGAATTTGATAAAAAAGCTAGAAGCAATAAATTGCTTATGTAAGTTGCATTTAGTATATATTATAGTAAATCTAAATATTTTTCTGCGTCTAATGCAGCCATGCAACCAGATCCTGCAGAAGTTATTGCTTGGCGGTATATAGAATCACACACATCTCCAGCTGCAAAGATTCCTGGAATAGAAGTCGCAGTTGCCATACCATTTGAGCCACTTTTTACTACTATATAACCATTATTTAGTTCTAATTGATCTTTAAAAATCTTAGTATTTGGTTCATGGCCGATAGCTATAAATACCCCTTTTACTAATAAGTTTTGTATATTATTAGTATTAATATCTTGGATATTAATACTATCAACTAGATTATTAGTGTCTCCTAATACTTCTTGTAATGTTGAATTAAAAAATACGCTAACTTTGCCAATTTTAGTTTGGGATAGGAGTTTGTCTATTAATATTTTTTCTGCACGAAACTTATTACCACGATGTACTATATAAACATGAGATGCAATGTTAGATAAATATATTGCTTCTTCGACAGCAGTATTGCCACCACCTATTACTACTACTGGTTGATTTTTATAAAAGAAACCATCGCAAGTTGCACACCCAGATACCCCTTTATTTAAAAATTTTTGTTCTGAAGGGAGCCCTAGATATTTAACGCTAGCTCCAGTAGCGATTATTAGGGCATCACAAGAATATGTAATTTCATCGCCAGTTAATTTAAAAGGTTTGGTTTGTAAGTCTACTTGTTGAATATGATCGACTATAATTTTACAGCCAAATTTTGCTGCGTGTTGTTCCATTTTATCTACTAGCTCTATTCCCTGTATTCCGGCTTGTTCTCCTGGCCAGTTATCTACATCGGTTGTAGTAGTTAACTGACCGCCTCTGGTTACTCCAGTAATTAAACAAGGAGATAGGTTAGCTCTAGATGCATAAAGACCTGCTGTAAAACCAGCTGGTCCTGATCCTAAAATAAGTAATTTATAGTGTTCGTTAGTCATTATTTATTTATATTTATTTTAATTATCGCTTTAGTTATTAACAAATAAATTATATATTATTTGAATAAAAATTAAATAGATTTAAGTATATAATTAAATAAATGAGTAACCAAACAAACAGACTATTAAAAAAAAAATCTAGAAAAAATTCTAGAACGACGTCAGCAACTACTAATAAAAATCAAACTAACGCTTCTTTAGTATTAATTTATCACATGAAAGAAGGTATATTATTAATTTTATCGGCAATTTCAATATTTTTTTTAGTTTCCTTTCTTAGTTATCACCCGTTTGATCCTGGTTGGTCAAGAACTGCACATCATTTAAAAATAGCTAATATTGCCGGAAATCTTGGTGCTTGGTGTGCGGATTTATTCTTATATTTTTTTGGGGTGGTAGCTTACTTGTTGCCGGTAGCAATTCTTTATAGCTGTAGTATTATGCTATTTAATAAAAAATTTACTAATAATATTCTTTTATGGAGCATAAGAACGTTTGGTTTTATTATTACCGTGTTATCGGGGTGTGCTTTAGTAAGTTTATTTAACAATCATAAAATAATTAAAATTAGTTTAATGATGCCAATATCTATAGGTGGGGTATTGGGAGATCTATTAAGTGAGCATTTATTTAAATACGCTAATTTTTGGGGAGCGATTTTAATATTATTACCAAGCATTTTGGCTGGCATAACGGCTTTGACCGGGATCTCTTGGTTGAATTTAACAAAGATAGCATATTTATTAACCTCTAAATTATTAATCATAGCAACTAATAATTTGGTTAGTTTAATAAAAATAATAACTAATAATATTTTTTATGTAACTCAAAAAATTGCTGAAATAAATCAAAAGCGAGGAGCAATCAAGAAACAATTAAATATTATTGATAAAACGGTAATCGTTAAGCAACCATCAATTTCTATACAGACTATACCTGATCCTGCTATTCTTCCCAAGCAAGAAAATGAACAATATACTGCAGCTAAAAATTTTATTAAGCAAATTAAAAATAATAAAATTAATTTTATTAATAAAAGTATTGCTAAAAATGCTCATTTGCCATCTATTAATTTATTAGAAAAATCTAATATTGAAGATACTGGGCGTAATAGTTCAGAAAGCTTGCCAGATCCCGTTAATATTCAAGCTAAATTAGCTGATTTTGGAATTTCTACTCGTATTACTAATATTTTTCCTGGTCCGGTTGTTACTAGAGTTGAATTAGAACTAGCCCCTGGCACTAAAGCAAGTAAAATTACCGGCTTATCTAAAGATTTAGCCCGTTCTCTTTCGGTGCCTTCAGTAAGAGTTGTGGAGGTAATTCCAGGAAAATCAGTGGTTGGTTTAGAAATTCCAAATACACACCGCAGATTAGTAAGACTAAGAGATATATTGTCGTCTGAGCAATATTTGACTTCTAGTACGCCTCTAACTTTAGCATTAGGAAAAGATATAGCTGGAGTGCCAGTAGTTGCCGATTTATCTAGAATGCCACATTTATTAGTAGCTGGAACTACTGGTTCAGGCAAGTCAGTTGGAATAAATGTGATGTTGTTAAGCCTTTTATTTAAAGTGACTCCAGACGAAGTACGATTAATATTAATTGATCCTAAAATGTTAGAATTATCGATTTATGAGGGTATACCGCATTTATTGACTCCAGTAGTTACAGATATGAAAGACGCTGCTAATGTACTTAATTGGTGTGTGTTTGAGATGGAACGTAGATATAAATTAATGTCTAACCTAGGAGTTAGAAATTTATTAAGCTTTAATCATAAAGTACAAACCGCAGCTAATATTGGTAATCCGATTAGTCATCCATTTTATAATCCTAATGTTTCAATTGATTTTCAAAATAAACAATATTTAGAAAAATTACCATATATAGTAGTCATGATCGATGAATTTGCTGATATGATGATGGTTGTTGGTAAAAAAGTGGAAGAACAAATTGCTCGTATTGCTCAAAAAGCTCGGGCTGCTGGGATCCATATGATTTTAGCTACGCAACGTCCGTCAGTAGACGTCATTACTGGGCTAATTAAAGCTAATATCCCTACTAGAATTGCTTTTCAAGTTTCTTCTAGAATTGATTCTAGAACTATTTTAGATCAACAAGGAGCAGAGCAATTGTTAGGGTACGGTGATTTATTATATTTACCGCCAGGATCGGGGATCCCGGTAAGAATTCATGGAGCTTTTGTTAGTGACGATGAAGTACATAAAGTAGTAGCTGCATTAAAAGCAACTAGCCAGGAAGTTGCGAATAATAACTTTATTAATATGGAACAAATTCAAAATTTACCAGAAACAACTGATAATGGTAGCAATTCTAGTGAAGACGATCCTCTTTACGATGAAGCTGTTGCTATAGTGATTAGTTCTCGAAAAGCGTCTATATCTTATTTGCAACGTCGTTTAAAAATAGGGTTTAATAGAGCTGCTAATTTAATCGAGGAAATGCAAAATCAGGGAGTAGTGTCTCAGGTACAAAATAATGGAATTAGGGAAGTGTTAGCTCCAGCCTCCAGTGATAATAAATATTAGGAACTATAATATTATGAGCAAAAAATTAATTATACTATTATTATTAACAGTTTTTAGTTGTCACATCTATGCGGAAGATGATTCTGCCGTAACCCAATTAACTCAATTGCTAAATAATTTTACTATTATGCAAGCTGATTTTACTCAAACAGTTACTAATAGAGCTGGAACTATTTTGCAAGAACAAACCGGAGTAATGCAGCTTAAGAAACCTAATCTATTTCGTTGGCAAACGTTAGCTCCCGATCAAATGTTGATTGTTACAGATGGTGATAAAATTTGGAACTATGATGTAGATTTAGCACAAGTTATAATTAAAAAATTTGGTTCTGAAATTACAGATGCCAAAATTGCTAGTTTATTACTTGGTGATCTGCAAAAAATGTTAATTAATTTTGATGTTAATATAATAGAAAATTATAATAATGATATCGCCAATAATGAGATTACCGTTTGTTTTGAACTTAATAACAAAAATTTTCAGCAAGACGATGTTTTTATTAAAGCTAGATTGGGTTTTAATGAAAAACAACAGTTAATTATGATCAAATTATATGATCAATTAAATCAAGAAACTGAATTTACTTTTAGTAAAATCAAAGATACAGTAGACGACAGCATTTTTAAATTTGTTACTCCGGAAGGGGTAGATGTAATTGAGGATTAGTAAAAGTAGGTTAGGCAAAAATGATAGATTTAAAATTTATTCGTCAAAATCCAGAGTTAATTCGTAATGCTATTTTAGTTAAAAAAATCGACTTAAATTTAGATAACCTATTCAATATTGACGCTAAAGTTTTAGAGCTCAAGAAACAGTTACAAGCTGTTGAAGAAGAGAAAAATATTAACGCTAGGGAAGTACCTAAAGCTAATAATTTAGATCGGCCATTGTTAATAGAAAAAGGTCGTAAAATTGGTCAACAAATCGAAGAAATTAAGTCTCAACTTAAAATTGTTGAAGAAGAGTTGCAAAAGTTATTGTGGTTAGTTCCAAATATACCTGCTGCAGAAGCTCCTGTCGGGGCAACAGAAGACGATAATGTTGAGATTAAACGTTATGGTACCCCAAAAGCATTTAGTTTTAAACCATTAGATCATGTAGAAATTTTAGAAAAACATAATTGGGCAGAACTTGAACGAGTAGCTAAAGTATCTGGAAGCCGCAGTTATTCTCTTGTTAACGATATGGTATTACTCGAGATGGCTCTTCTTCGTTTTAGCATGGAGAAAATGAAAAACAAAGGATTTAATCTTATAACGGTACCGGCATTTGCGAGAGAATTTGCTTTTATTGGAACTGGTCATTTCCCAGTAGGTAAAGAACAAGTTTATTTTATTCCTGAAGATGATTTATATTTAACTGGAACATCAGAAGTAGTACTTAATGCGCTTCATAGCGGAGAAATACTTAAAGAAACAGATTTACCGATCCTTTATGCAGGATTTTCTCCTTGTTTTAGGCGAGAGGCTGGTAGTGCTGGTAAAGATACTAGGGGGCTTATTAGGCTTCATCAATTTTATAAAGTAGAGCAATTTGTAATAGGTAAAAACGATCCTTCTCAATCTGCCAAGTGGCATCAACAATTGTTAGAAATTTCGGAAGAAATTATAATGGATTTAGAATTACCTTATCGGGTGGTAGATGTGTGTACCGGCGATATGGGTGCTGGAAAAGTTCGACAGTTTGATATTGAGGCTTGGGTGCCTAGTGAACAAAAATATAGAGAAACCCATAGTTGTTCTTCTTTGCACGAATGGCAAGCGAGAAGAACTAATCTTCGTTATCGTGATTTAAACGGTAAAATGCAGTATTGCCATACTTTAAATAATACTGCAATTGCCACTCCAAGAATTATGGTTCCATTTTTAGAAAATCATCAAAATTCTGATGGAACAATCAATATTCCTGCTAAATTACAGCCTTTTATGGGTGGGGCAACCAAATTAGGGTAATAAAAATTATGCCATTAATAGAAGATGAAACACAAATATTAGAAATGGTATTAATACCATTTAATCTTAATGCTTTAAGAGATAATATTTTTGCGGAAATAACTGGTAATTATATCGTCAACAATAACCGGTTTAATATATTGGATGTTATAATGGCAGAAGAAATGCTAGATTTAAATAGAGTGTTAATACAATTCTATCTAGAAAATAATAACATTAATATCAATAATGATGCTATCATTAATATTATTAATAATGGCGCGCCCGGTGCTTGGTTAGCAGAAGAAGATGTTATACATAATCAAACTGTGCATGCTCCTGAAACAGAAAGAACTATATATGATGCTGTTGAAAAATTACATGCAAGATATAGTAGTAGTGAAGAGTTTAATTTTCTAACAGACTTACAAAGTGTAATATCTTTTTTACAAACAAAAGTAAATGAATTAAAAAGAACTGGTAAATTAAATAATGATGATGATAGGGTTATTCAGGCAAATTTTTTAAACCTACTAAATTTAAATTTATTAAGTCTAGATCTTCAACAAATAATGGAACTACAAAATAAAGCTTATAGCTTTTTAAAATTAGCTATTGTTGCATTACAAGATAAAAAAGCAGCTGAACAAATGATTGGTTATCCCCCGTTAGTTAGTGATATGGAAGATCGTTGGGCTGGATGGTTTAAAAGTGCAATAATTGATAGCCAATTAGCATATCGTCGAGATCGTGGAGATATGAGCTACCCAAGTGAAGAAGAATTAAATAGAGATAAATCTTGCTTTGGTGGTAATTTAAATAGAATTATAGCTGCTCTTAATTTGATACATCCTGATGTTGAAATTCAAGAAGGGCAGAGTGCTTTAGCTAATATGGAAAAATATTTTAGAGATCGTAATATAGCTAAGGTAAAGGAATTTGGTCAAAACGAACTTCAAGAAGTAGCTGATAGTTATGTAGCAGCAATTTCTTTGGAAAATTTAATTAGACTATTTTCAGAATTAGAAAAATTAGAAAAAAAAGAACAAGAACAAAAAAGTGAAGATTTAATTTTATTCGAAGAAACCTTGAAACAACATATTATTACCGAAGCTAAAAAATCTATAGGAGAAGAAATAACTCCATATATAAGTGAATTAACACCTTTTATTGATACATATATAGATAATAATTTTTTTGATAAAATTAAAGAGCTTATATATCAACAAGAAATTGGTACTGAACCAAGTGAACAGACTCATCTTAAATCACCACAAAGAAGATTGCTTCCTTAAATTAACCCTCTCCTTGTTTAGGCTATATGGTTGATCTTAGCCTTGGTAATGTAGCTGGTATAATAGGGATTCTAGTTACAAATTTGTCGAGATTAACATCGAAATCTTTAAGTGTCATTAAGTTAGAATAAATGGTTTGTTCTTCTTGGTTTAAATATATAGTATTTTCTATTTTATTTTTCAAGTAGCAATAAATTTTAGCTACAGAGTCTATGTCGTTTTCAATAAACGTCATCATTATTCCTTCATGCAGATAGAAATAATGTAACGCTGAAACCACATCTGATTTTAATAGGTTATAGTCTCTTTCTGTTGGCGCACGATTAGCATTAGCTGGGATAAGAATTGTTGTTATCATATAACCTCACATATTATTTATAAAAGTACGACACTATAAACCTAACTGTACAAGAACACAAGACTGTAAGTAGAATTAAATCAATGCTACTTATGTTGTTCTATGACATAGTTTTGTCTAGAAGTAGTAGGTAATACTATAGATATACAGATTAAAGCGCTGATAGATATATATAATCCAGGTCCATTTAACAGTTTAAAATGTCCAATTAGAAGTTCATTTACTAATAATGTACTACCTCCAAATATAGCGGTTGTTACTGACCATGCTATACTACTACCGCTGTATTTAGTGCCAGTTTGAAATTTATTTAATAATATAGTAAACATCGTAGCGCTTACCATAGCATCTATAATTGCATATATTATTTGGCCAATTAATGTAAGTATAATATTGCCTGATTGTGCACAACCCATTATTATAGGACTAAATATTATGGCTAATAATATTCCTGATAAACATATTTTGTAGCCATTAGTTTTGTCGGCAAGTATAGCTGCGATAGGTATTAATATTGTGGTTAGCAAGATCCCACAAGTAATAATAGTTGCTGCAGTGTGAGGGTTTAATTTGCCAATATTTACCGCCATAGTTTTATAATATATATTTCCAGTATAAACAAATACAGAAATAAATATGGCAAAAGCTGCGGTACACAATAACCCTTCTTTATTATATTTCCAGGCAGCATAAACAGGAGAGTCAAATAATTGATTGTCTTTTTTGGCTAATTTAAAAATATTTGTTTCTTGCATTGTGCCACGTAAATACATAGCAATTAAAGCTATAATAGAACTTAGTAAAAATGGAACTCTCCAGCACCATATTGGCATAGAGCCAGCTGTCAGTATAGTTGCAGCAATTCCTCCTACTGCCATGCCACAAGCTGCTGCGCACGCAGTCCAAGAGCCAGCTAAAAAAGGGTATTGTTGGTTTTGTTCTGTTAATAATACGGCTGCCCCATTAAATTCGCCAGCTACTGCAATACCTTGTAACATCCTAAATAGCACTAAAAGTATAGGGGCGGCTATCCCTATGGTATTATAAGTAGGTAAACTACCAATACCAAAAGTTGCTAATGCCATTAGTAAAAGCGCTCCAATAATGGCAGGTTTTCGACCATGTCTATCTCCAATATACCCAAATAATACGGCCCCAATAGGTCTCATTAGATAGCTAGTTGCAAATATTGCATAGGTCTTTAATCTTGCTAAATAAAGATCTTGTGAAGAAAAAAATAAGCTAGATAATTGATCTGCCATATAAGCAAAAAAAGTAAATTCAGCCCATTCCAATAACGTGCCTATACATGTGGCAAAAATTATTTTTTTTGAAGCCATTGTTTTATTTCCTTTAGACTTATTTTATGCATATTCTTTAATTAAGATCTATTATTTGATTTGAGTTCGAAAATAATTAACCCAAAACAAAAGCAATATATATAACTAGGAACGTATAGCATGGAAGATAACCAAAAATACTTGGCTTTATTACAGCAAAGTGATTTAAATTGTAAAGCATTAATTGAATTATTAACTAATGTGTCTGAATTAATGCGTGGCGATGTAAGTGGTTATGCTAAACAGGTAGCAGATCGTTCATTAGTATTAGCAACTAGTTTGGGGTTAAAGAAGCCAGAAACTCATTATATTTATTATGCAGCTTTATTGCACGAAATAGGGGTATTTTGTGTTCCGCCTAAATTACAAAAAGATTTAAATGATCAAAAATTAACTTTAGCCGAAATTAATTTATTAAAACAAATACCAGAAATGGGGTATTTATTATTAATGTCTGTAGATATTTTGCAGCCAGTGGCAAAAATTATTTTATATTGTCAAGAGTATTTAGATGGTAGTGGTTATCCAAAAGGGTTACGTGGTGAACAAATCCCTTTTCTTTCCCAGATTTTAGCAGTTACAATTGATTATCATAAAATTTGTGCCGGAAGATTTTTTCAGGAGACGGTAGACGATTTTAAAGCATTTAGTTATATTAAAGAGCGTAGTGGTGCTCTTTATAATGCGGAAATAGTGGATAAGTTTAGTCAAATTTTAAGTTTCGAACAGCTACCAAAAGCTAAAAATGACGAAAAAGTAAATTCCAGCGAATTAAAACCAGGAATGATTTTATCTAGAGCATTATTTTCTTCGAATGGTTTAGAATTGTTGCATAAATGTCGTGTTCTTAATCAACGGGATATTAATGCTATTTATAATATAGAAAGCACTAGCGGTAAGCAATTAGAAATTTTTGTTATGGCAACTCAATCTCTTGATTATAGTAATCCATTTGTGCAAGCAGATTTAGATTTAAAAGAAATTAGTATTTTATTAGGGGATAATAGTAATTTAAAAGATTTTAATTAATCTTCTTTAAGTTTTTTCGGTTTTCTAGAGTTCAAATTTTCTAGTTTTGGTGTAACAAGTGGTTTATTTGTTGGTATAGATTGCTTTGTAGAAATCATCATACTAGGCGATGATGGTTTGGCTGTGGTTAATACGCTTTATAGCAAATTGTTTATCATCAGATTTATGACTAGATGCACCATCTCTACTAACTATATTTGGTAATTTATGGTTTTTTGCCCAATCTTCGTATGGTGTAGTGCCTTTTATATGGATTTGCGCTCCCTTAAACATTTCGGCAATTAACGTTAGCGATTGTTTTCTATCTTCAATAGTATCTATTGGCATTAAACTTAATATATATTCTAAAAATTGTTTTTCAGCTTTAGTTATTTCTTTATAGATTGATTGTATTTCTTTAGCATGTTTTGCACTAAAGTTAATTTGGTGATTTGTGTGTTTATTGTGATGTTTAGGCACTTATATTATCCCTAGTTAACATTAATTTTAATTTCGTCATTCTCAACGGTAACTCTAACTTTACCACCATTATTGGATAACCCACCAAATAATAGTTCGTCTGCCAGTGGTTTTTTTAAGATTTCTTTTACTAAACGTTGCATAGGGCGGGCACCCATAATTTTATCGTAGCCTCTATTAGCTAACCAATCTTTAGCAGGAGAATCTATAGAAATGCTAACATGTTTATCGTTAAGTTTTGCTTGTAATTCGGCCAATAATTTTTCTACAATTAAAAAAACGGCTTCTTTAGATAAAGTATTAAATTGTATAGTAGCATCTAAGCGATTTCTAAATTCTGGACTAAATTGTTTTTCAATTATTTTTAAGCCGTCAGAAGAATGATCTTGAACATTAAATCCGATAGATGCTCTACTAATGTCGTGAGCACCAGCATTGGTTGTCATAATTAATATTACATGCCGAAAATCAGCTTTTCGGCCATTGTTATCTGTTAGAGTACCATGATCCATAATTTGTAATAATATGTTAAAAATATCTGGGTTGGCTTTTTCTAATTCGTCTAGCAGTAATACACAGTGAGGGGTTTTAGTAATTGATTCAGTTAATAAACCGGCCTGTTCATATCCAACATAACCAGGTGGTGCTCCTATCAAACGAGCAACACTGTGGGATTCCATATATTCAGACATATCAAATCTAATTAGCTCTATACCTAACAAGTTTGCTAGTTGTTTACAAACTTCCGTTTTTCCAACCCCGGTTGGGCCTGAAAATAAAAAATTGGCAACAGGTCTATCTAATTCTCCTAATTCAGATTTAGCAATTTTTATAGAATTTACTAAAGCAGTAATGGCAACGTCTTGTCCAAAAATAACTAGTTTTAAATCACGTTCTAAATTTTTTAGTAGGCTTTTTTCAGAAGAAGAGACAGATTTTCTTGGAATTCTAGCCATTTTAGCAACTACTTTCTCTATATCGCTAATTCCTATAGTATGCTTACGTTTTTGCTGGGGCAGTAATTTTTGTAATGCACCTGCTTCATCTACTACATCAATCGCTTTGTCTGGCATAAAGCGATCGTTAATATATTTGTTGGCAAGCTCAGAAGCAGCTTTTAAAGCAGCATCGGAATATTTTACATTGTGATGTATTTCTAATTGTTTTTTTATACCTTTTAAAATTGTAATTGTTTCTGATACATTTGGTTCTTTAACGTCAATTTTTTGAAATCTTCTGGCTAAAGCACGGTCTTTTTCGAAAATGCTACGGTATTCCTGAAAAGTAGTAGAGCCTATGCATTTTAAATCACCAGACGCCAACATAGGTTTAATTAAATTAGATGCATCCATAACTCCACCAGATGCGGCTCCTGCTCCTATAATAGTATGAATTTCATCGATAAATAGTACAGCATTAGATTTCTTTTTAAGTTGTTGTAGTAGAGCTTTTAATCTTTTTTCAAAATCCCCGCGATATTTGGTGCCAGCCAACAATGATCCTAAGTCCAAGGCATAAATTATGCTGGTTTTGATGGCATCTGGAACTTTTTGTTCAACTATTAATTTTGCTAATCCTTCTGCAATTGCAGTTTTACCTACTCCTGCTTCCCCAACAAACAACGGATTGTTTTTTCTGCGACGGCATAAGATTTGAATTGTTCTATGTATTTCTTCGGTTCTTCCAATTAAATCATCTATTTTACCTAATTTAACTTGATTATTAAGATTAATGGCGAAATTTTCTAGTGGGCTTCTATTTGGAAGATCCTGCATTAGATCGTCGTCAGAATTAGATGAAATTTCAGGATCTTCTAGGTGATGTTCTTCTGTTTTGGTTATGCCGTGGGAGATATAATTTATTACGTCTAATCTGGTAATATTCTCGCGTTTTAAAAAATAGACTGCCTGGCTATCTTGTTCACTAAATATTGCAGCTAAAACATTAGAGCCATAAACTTCTTCTTTACCAGAAGATTGTACCTGAAATACTGCTCTTTGTAATACTCTTTGAAATCCTAAAGTTGGTTGAGTTTCACGATGATTATCATTTGACGAAATAATAGGGGTGGTTTCGTCGATAAAGCAAGCTAGCTCTTCTTTTAATTGTTGAACACTAACATTACAAGCTTGTAGTACTCTACTAGCAGAATAATTATCTAACAAATGGAGCAATAAATGTTCTACGGTGATAAATTCATGAGATTTATCCCTAGCGTCTTTAAATGCTAAATTTAATGTTAGCTCTAGCTCCTTGCTTAACATGTTCAATCCCCTATAAAGGTTTAGTTTTATTAAGTTTATAATTTTATTTTAATAGTCTTTTTTTAAAATTTCCTGAAATTTACAGAACATCAGCATATACATGTAATTTGTTTTTCTTTGTTGTTTAATTATTTTAATTGCTATTTATATTTAAATTTTAGTATAATTATTGATAATAAATATTTCTTATTTATTTAAATTAGATTTTATTTGTTTTAATTATATGTGTTTGCTGACAGAACAACCTTTGACCACCCCTTATTCTTTATTTGCTTTCATCAATGAAATAAAAAATACGATCAAACAATATAGTTCAGCAATTTGGTTAATTGCTGAGATTAGTGAATTTAAAATTTATAATAATAATTTGTTTCTCACGTTAGTTGAATATGATGAACGTGGTAATTTATTAGCTAGAGCAAGAGGTGTAATTTGGAATTTTTCTCAAGTATTAAAAAATTTTCAGTCTGCAACTAATATAGAATTAAAAGTTGGAATTAAGATTTTAGCTTTAGTAACAGCTGATTATCATTTACAATATGGTTTAACTCTTATTATTAAAAATCTAGATCCGTCATATACCTTAGGTGATGCGGAAGCTAAAGTATTAAAGATAAAACAACAATTATTAAAAGATGGTATTTTTAATAATAATAAAAATTTAAATTTACCAGACGACTTTAGAACAATTGCAGTAATTAGCCCCAAAGATGCGGCAGGTTTAGGTGATTTTAAAAAAGATGCAACAATATTACAAAATTATAATGTATGCCATTTTGATTATTATTCAGCAGTATTTCAAGGTGCAGACGCTAGCAATTCAATTACTAATGCTTTAACTAGAGTTTTAACAAAAATGGTTGAATTATCTAGAAGTTACGATGCAATAGTTATTATTAGGGGTGGTGGAGCTAGCTCAGATTTAACTTGGTTAAACGATTACGCTATAGCTAAAGCAATATGTTTAGCTCCAATTCCAATATTTAGTGGAATTGGCCACCATAAAGATCAAACCATTTTGGATCAAGTAACTAGACAATCTTTTGATACTCCATCTAAAGTTATTAATTTTTTAATTACTAAAATAGCGGATCACGCTGAACAAATTTATAATAATTTAGTTTATATTAAACAATATTGTTATAATTTTTATACTCAACGTAACAATGATTTAATAAATCTATTTGAATGTATAAAAACTTATACATTACATAAAACACAACAACTAGCTAGAGTGTTAGACGAAGAATTAAATTTACAACTATTATTAAAACAGCGTTTAATGGCATTAGATAAGTTATTAGATGCTACTTGGCAACAGATATTATGCTTTTCTCCAGAACAAACTTTAGCAAGAGGGTTTGCAATTGTTTATAGTAACGATGTTAATAGAACGCCAATTACATCTAAGTCTATGTCTGGCAACTATAAAAAAATAATAATAAAATTTCATGATGGCGAGATTGATGGGAGTTTATAATGAATAGAAAGAAATTTGGTTTTAGAAACAGTGTTGGGCAAATTGGTAAAATAGCTCGAGATAATTTTTTGGAAGGTACTTTACGTGAAGATGCTACTGCAAAGATATCTTACAAATATTTAACAGGTCAAGAACTACAAGCTTGTTTACTAGAAAAACTTGTTGAAGAAACTACGGAAGTTTGCGATGCTGGCGATCTACAAAATCTTACGGAAGAATTAGCAGATGTACTGCAAGTAGTAGAGACAATTAGAAAACATAATAATATTAGTAAAAAAGACCTGGAGACAGTTCTTAGTAAAAAACGAGAAACTAGAGGTGCTTTTGATAAAGGTTTGTTTATAGAGTGGATTGAGCTTGGTTTAAATAGCGATCTATGCAAATACTGTCTAAGTTACCCAAATAAATACCCGCAAATAGAACATAAAAAATAGATCTTTCTGATATTGTGTTGGCTATTTTTCTTAAAAAGGTTATAAGGGTAATTAAATTTGACTTACTTGTGATAAAAAGATATTTTAATACTTGTATAGTATAAGAGTAATGCTATATAAATTTGTTTAATTAAAGAGGAAAAATTGTTATGTCTAGTACTGGTGTTGTTAAATGGTTTAACCCAACTAAAGGTTTTGGCTTCGTTCGCCCAGATCAAGGTGGAAAAGATGTTTTTGTTCATATATCTGCTTTAGAAAAAGCAGGGATACGTAGACTTGATGAAGGAGCAAAAGTAAGTTTTGAATTAGCATCTAATAAGGGAAGAGTATCCGCTGTAAATATTAAGGTTTTAGATGAAGGTGGGGATAATTAAGAGTAAATAAGTAATTGTTCATGCGTCTCGTGAGGATCTCACGGGACGGTGAATTTAGAAATGTTTGAGTAGTTTTCCACTTTTAAATCATAAATATTTATTTCAAATCCAGTAGTTACTTTTTAAAAAATCATGTTTTGCGAAGCTACAGTTGAGTATAGATCTGGAATCATAGTTTCTATTGGAGAAACAGAGCATTATTATTCTTTAAAGTACTTTATGAATAATTTTGTTCAATACGTTAAATCCCATGCAGAAAAAACACAAAAATTTGATCGAACATTTGCTCCAATCGAAATTGATAGTATAGAAAAACTATTTAGAGCAAGCCAATCTATTACTGTCGATACAGAAGTAACTTCACAAGATGCTAAAGATAAAAAAGAGTTTATCTGGAAATTTTTGATTAACGGCAGGATTATATCTTGTCGTGATCAAGCAGATTGTTACGTGTACGACGAAGAATTAATTAAACAATATCCTCAAGATTTCAATAAAAACAGAATTAGTTATTTAGATATGGCTAGATTTTTGTCTAAACAAATGGATAAACTAGGCATAGATGATGCTACCTTAGCTACTAAAATTATTAAAATGCTATATGGCGAAAAACAAGATTTTACCGATTTAGAAGTTGTTCCTGTTATGGTAGCTATATTGTTTATATCTGAACCTAAAAGAAATCCTTCTTGTTTTATTCCTAGTTTGATATTGCTTGATTTAATAAGACATAAGGCTACAGATTTTTTAGGAGAACGTTATACTTTTGTAAATGGTTTACAAAACCCTGTTATAGTCGTGCAACGCGATGAATCTGATAGAGATATGCTGCGAGATGTTGTTTACCCGTCATTAATGAGGACGCCGAGCATTATAGCATTAATGGAAAATATTAAAATAACCTTAGAAGGGTGCGAATCACAAGCAGGCCACGTACCTTTGCCAACTCAGCCAAGTAAGAAAATTTTTTTAAATTGCGAAAAAAAATACCAAGGAAAAAATGGACAAAACCAAAAAACTCTTAGTGCATCAAAAGAACTTGTACAAACAGGTGGGTATTTTCCAAATACCCACCAATTTTCTTATACTGAGCTAAAAGAAAAACGTCAAAATGGTCAGACAACCTTATCTGATCAAAAATCTTTCGCTATTATAAGTGATTGGTTATTTTTTAAAAATTTTGCAACTCCTATGCATTATTATGAAGTAAGCAAAAAACTATATAACCAATCAAAATCACACATAGATCAGTTCTCACTTGGATTAACCATGGTGGTTTTTCCACAACTATTTAATAGTATAAATAGATTTTTCAATACATCTTTTTTAGTACAGCCATTATTGTTATACGGAGATAATGAGGATGATGCTGTATACCTTACTTGGGCAGCAGATATGGTAAAAACAAATTCTAAAGGGTGTTTGCCACCACCAAACAGTAAAGTAAACGAAAAAGGTATAACGGTTTGTATAGAAAATTTGGGTGGTGTAACTCAAGGAGTTAATCGTTATTTTTCTCCAAACCGCTTTGGTATACGGGGGCAATAAGAATTTAAAATAGAAGCAATAAAATTAGCCTTGAGGTCACCATAAAAAAGGAACAGATTATACTGATGATAATGCTGAAAACCGCACGGAATGTATAAAAAAATTATTTTAATAATGTATGGTCCAAGCAAGCGCTTCATTGATAAAGAAACGCCATTTTTAAACACGCAACACATAAAATAATATTGCCAAGATTGCGAAATGCATGACAAACGGCATTAATATTTTCTCATTAACAAGATTTTAAACATGAATGTACACGTTTATTAATTGTCATGGTGAATAACATTTTGGTTTTAATATGTTCTAAATTTATTAGTATGTATATAATTATGGGTAATTAATTATGCTAAAAAAGCATTTTCCAAATATTGACATTCCGTCTTTTGCGGTAAGAGGAGATTATATAGGTGTATGTAAGAAAACATCCGAAAATTCATTAAAAGCTTTAGTGTATGCTAAATTAGCTATCAATGTGTTGTTTTATGAAAACCCACTTTTTAATCCAGGTACACCTGAGATACAGCATAAGGTTGAACAAATTTATGCTAATAAAGAAACGCTATCAGAGTTTAGGCTTCTTTCGTTTGACGGAAGGTTTATAAATAAAGAATTCATACAAAAATTGAATGATTGTTTAGGGTATAACCATTTTCAAGAAAGAAACCATAACCTAGACTATCTTTTGCGTTTTAGGGTTTTGATAAATTTGGACGATATTTTTAATGCTACTGATAATACCAAATTATATAATATACTCGAGCGAATTGAGGAAATTTCATTTAATTATATAAAACATAATCAAAATTCAAAACCACAAATACGCTTAACTAATATAAAAGATAATTTAAATACAATTTGGATTGCATTGAGTACTACTTTTTGTAGTGTAAAACCAATAAAGCTCCTATATGGTGATTCATCTAAATATATCAAGCCGTCAGTGGTTGAAAGAGATAATGATCTAAGTACCCAGGAGAGTATATTGAATAAAGTTTGTAAAAGATATGTATACCTCCCCACATATTAGTACAACCAATTAACAATAATCATGTTGATCCTAATATTATGGAAATATTTATGAGGTTGTTTTATAAATATGTTATAGAAATATTGAGCAATTTAGATTATTGCTTTATTTCTAATATAGATCTATCTGGTCAAATTTTAAATGATAAACACATAATAAAATTGGTTGAATTATTACTAAGGCATCCTGAAGTTACTAGTTTAAATTTATCTGACAATGGAACAGGAGATGATGGGGCTACAGCATTGGCTGAAAAAACCACTCTTGCCATTTTAAATTTATCTGATAATGAAATAGGTGATAAGGGAGCTATAGCGTTAGCGGGAAACCATACTCTTACTGCTTTAGACTTATCATATAACCAAATAGGATATGATGGAGCTATAGCATTAGAAGCAAATACCATTATAGATTTATTCGATGACCAAATAGAAGATGATGAAACAGATCAAGGTATAGTATGGTATGTAGAAAATAGATTTAGAAAAAGGTATGAAGCGTTAAAGTGGTCAATGCAACAAATGCTGGATAATCAACATAACTGGCAAGTACAGCAGGTTCCTAATACTAAACAAACAGCACAAGAAATTATTCAGCAACATAAAAATATAGATAATGTTAAAAGTATAATAGAAGGGATAAAAGCTCAGAATAATTTATTGCTTGCTTTTGTAGGAGCTGGTAGATCTAATAAACCCTTGATCAAATCTGTATCTGGTGAAATATCAAAATTCTTTTTGCCAGATTTAAGACGTAAAGACTTAAGAGGTAACGATTTAAGTGATAATGGTTTACATCGTTATGAGAACACAGTTAAACGACATTTAAATCACGCTATTCTTCCAAATATTTTGGCTCAAATTACATAAATTCGGTTAAAATATGGTTGAATAGTCACTTTAAGTATATTATTCTATTAATTCCAAAAAATGGAGTGAAAAATGATAAGGATTTCTAATCTTGTTTTCGCAGTTATATTTTTTAGTGCAAATGTTTCTTTTGCGGCAATCATAGCAACCAACAACTTCAAAATTATAGAACATAATATTCAAAAAGCGGACGCCGATACCTTACTTATTTTTGATGTGGACGATGTTCTTTTACAACCTACAGATCAATTGCTTAAATCACATCATGAACATTATTTTGAAGAAATTTATAAAGATCTTGAAGTGCGATTCAATAAAACACAAGCTAAAAAATTGTTTAGTTTAATAATGCTACAACGTAAAATTGAACCAGTTGAAGAAAAAATTATTGATCTGATTAATAACGCTCAAAAAAATGGCATTAAAGTTTTAGCTTTAACTCTCTGCTCAACTGGAGCATTGGGAACAATAGATTCTCTAGAGGATTGGCGATCTAACGAACTAAAGCTTTTGGGATATAACTTTGATAAATCCTGGCACACACTTGCTAAAAAAACTTTTAAACAACTACCTAACAAAGAATTGAACAAATTTGTGGCTTTTCAACAAGGTGTTGTGTTCACAGGGGGCGTGTCTAAAGCTGATGCATTAAAAGCTTTTTTAAACTATGCAGCAATTAAACCAAAAAAAATTTTATTTGTTGATGATAAAAAACATAATCTAAGGGCTGTTGAAACATTTGCTGTGGCAAAAAATATAGATTTTTTAGGTATTGAATATACTTTTGTTCAAGATTCTAAAATAGAACCCATTAATAAAACTCGCGCTAGGCTACAATTTGAAATTTTAGAAAAAAAACATAAATGGCTTTCGGATCAAGAAATAGATGCAGAAATAAATAAAGCTAAAAATTAAACCAATCGCTAGATGTTTTATAGGGTTTTAGATATAATACAATAACATTTTTTTACTATAAGGTTAGAATTATGACAGGAACAGTTGGAGAAGCACAGATAACTACTTTGTTTGAGCAATTAAATGATGCTATGTCCAAAAAACAAACAGAACACGCTGTGTATATAAAAAATGAGATTCATTTATTAATAAAGCAAATATTTAAACAAAATAATTCGTTACTTTGGGCATGTGTTGTAAAAAATTTTTCAAGCATGTTTGAACAAAACTCTAATATACCAATTGATAAATTAGCAATATTGTTTAAATTTGATGCAGAAGAAATTGACCTGCTTAATTATTGTATTTTAAAAAAAGATTTTGGTCTTATTCGGTTGGCATGTTTACATCCCCCAATATTACAGGAAATATCAGAAGAGCTTGAGCGAAGTAGAACAACAGTTAAATCATTTATAATAAATGCAAAAAATATTCTTATAGAAAAAATGCATCTAAACATAACCATAAAAGATGTTGATGAATCGTTTGAACAATTTAACATTGCCGTTAAAAACGGAGATGTTCTTAAAGCAAAATATCATTTTGGTATAATTAAAGCTAATTTAAATAATCAAATGTATGAAAATAATCCAGAACAGTATGCTAATATTTTGCAGAAATTATTCAAGGTGTTATCATCTAACATTCAAGAAGAGAAAGCTTTTAATTCATTGTTGATTACTTTGTTGCAAATTAAAGGAACCCTTTTAAATTTTGTTACCAAGTTATTTAAATCTGATAATCAGCATATGTGGTTATTAATTTTATTAGATATGAGTTTGCTTGGGGATTATGCAAGGAAGTATGGTTTAAGCTCTCTTGAGTTGGCTAATTTTAAACAAGCGGTGAAGAAATGCTTATTAGATAAAAATGAAGCGAAAGTGCCTGAAATAGATCCTAAGCATTTGATTATATTGCAATTGTTTAAATTTATTGATTCATGTATGTATTTAGATCGTGAAATCGCAATAAAAGAGCTAATCAGTACAATTAAAATGATAAAAGTGAACCCAGACAATTATTTTTATCCATTAGGGTTTACAGAGATCGATTCAAGAGTTCGCATGCTTTTTAATTTAAATAAATATGGAACAGAATTAGATTTGGCAAAAGCAGTTATAGATGATTGTGATTTGTTAGAATACTTGCAATTGGAAGGACTATATTCTGCTGAAGATGTAATTAAATTTAGGCAAAATATTAAGGATGATATAACATCTTATTTTAATTGTTCTGTCAAATTAGATGAAAAACTAGAATTTTTAAGATCTGAAATACTTAATTGGCAAGAAACAGAGTCGCAATCTATAAGCAAATTAAAAGTTTTAAAATTTAGAGTTTATCAGGTTCTATTGGATGCACATCTTAAAAGAGATGTTGAAGATTTTAGAAAAATAGTTGAATTTTGTAAAAATATTGTTAAGGAAATGAATCAAAAAGGTCAACGTAATATAATATTAAGATTTTTATCTGAATTTACAGCCGCACAACATAACAAGGTGTTTTTGGCTTTAGATAAAGATGATGATAAAGAATTATCAAAATCTTTTGTTGATATGATTTTAAAAAGATTATACGCAGAAGAAAAGAAGATGCACCCAGATGTGGATGATTTATTTGAAAGCGTAAGCGTTAGGATTAAAGCAAAAATTGATTTTGATAATGCGATTTCTAAATTTCAACGTGAGTTATATAATACAATAGGTATGTCTGCCGATGTTTCTTTGGTGCAAATAACAGAAGATTTTAAAAACAGTCTTCCTTATTCCGAAGCAATACAAAAAACATCTAGTAAGTTAGAATTGTCTGAAATTCAAGAAAAAAGCAATAATCCAGAATTATTTAAAGATTATTGCATTTGTATGTTTGTTTATCTAAAAAATCAATTTCAAGAGAATAATAAGAACAAATTTTTTGAAGCTCTGTTGAGTATAGATGAGTTTATGCAAAAAATATACACTAGAGAACCAAACAAGATTGCTTGGATTTTAAGTATCATTGGTGTTGGTACAGATTTTGAGTATAAATATATAAAATATATAAACGTTAATATAAGAACATACTTTTATTTATTGCAATCGACCGAAGATGATAACGAACTTAAAATTAATAGAATTAAATTGTTGTTAAATATTATTAATTTTTCAGATATGAGTCAATTTGATTCAAAATATTATGAGCGTATTCGGGAATTTAAAAAATGGCTTTTAAATAAGCATGGATATAAGATTGAACAAGAATTTAAACAGTTACAGAAACATTTAGAATGTTTGGTTGGCACTCAAGAAAGTTATCGATTATCATGTGTTGATATTGAATACCACAAATGTATGGCAATGTTAAGCTATCAACAATTATTTGCTAATACGTGTGATGCTATAGGTTGCGGCAGGTTAGGAAGAGCGATAACATTAATAGCAGCCAAATATAGTGTCATAGAAATTTCTGATATAAAAGAATCATATATAAATGAAAATTTTGTTATGGTTAATGATATGTTTGATGGACAATTTGTAACATCTGTTTTCACTTCGCAAAATGATTTATTGTGGTGTTTAATTAATAACAAAGATTTTACATATTTTGCTAAACAAAATGGAATACACAATGGAAATAAATTAACAGAATTAAAACAAAGTTTAAATTTATCAAACCCTTTATTACCTTCGGTAGATCAAATAATTAAACAAGTTAATTCTGAGTTCGGAGGACAAAAAAGTTTTTCAGATTTGTCTGAATTTGCAGTTTTTAGGGTGAACACAAAGGGTCGTGATTATTTTTTACGTATAATTCCTGATGATTTTGTTGAAGATCTTAAATTAACAGTGGTCTTTTTGAAAGAATTTGTTCAAAATAATCAAATTGCAATTATATCTAGAATTACTAATTTAGACAGTAATGATTTACGCTTATTAGTAATATTATTAAAAAATGATAATGTAGAGCTAACATGCTTATATTTATTACAACAGATGCAAATATCTAGCTTGGCGCATAATAATTTACAAAATCATGAAGATATACAAAAGTTTTTTAAAGCAGTTCGTTCTGTGTTAGAAACTGAATCGAATAAGATTGTTTTTTCTAAAAATGATATGTTATTAAAAGATACAAATTCCACCTTAATTCCTGGGTTGCAAGAAGGTAAATTGATACCACAACAAGAAGCTATTCAAATAGAGTGGTCCATAAGATTTTTTCAATATTATACAGAACAAGATGCAGAGGCTTTTGGTGAATTACTAAAATTAGAATTAGAGTATGTTGTCAATGCATTTAGAAAAAATATGGGATTAGCTATAATTCAAGCGTTAAAACTTAATAATTTACAAACAGAACAATTATTTAAGGCGCTAGAAGCTAACGATAACGACGAAATTTTGAGAACTTTAAAAAATATTAAATTTGATGCATTTAACAAACATCATGGCTTGTTTTTATATACTTTTAACAATAATGAATTTTCCAAAAAAATCTTCGAAAAACTTGAGATTAGTGAAATTGACATTACTAATCCATACAAGTTGGTTACGACAGTAGCAACTGAAAGTGGTGTTATTGTAGAATTTGCTAAACGTTTAAAAGAACAATCTAATAAAGGTGCCAATTTACAAGTATATAACAGAACTATAACAGTAGGAGCTAAATTACAAGAGTTGCATGATGCATTAATTGTTCCATCAAAAGACGATTCTAGCCATTATCATGATTTATACAAAAATATGCAAAGAATTTGGTTGGACCATCTATTGGCGCATCGTTTCGGTGTCGATGGGGACGTAGAGCTTAGTGGGTTGCACTATAAATTAAGTGGTAGCTATTCGCAAACCATGGTTAAAGAAGCACAAGTTTCATTCGAAAGATTTTCTAAATCACCAAAATATCATCAAATTTTAGATACAATTAAGACAGAATTATTTGGTGAATTTGTTGAAGAAGAAGCTTGGAAACAGCTTATATTAAATCTACCAAAAGATGTAGAAAATATCTCTGCTAAATGGGATGCTGATAATTTTACGAAACAATATAATGGAAGCAATCCAATTAGTATTCCTATAAATCTTATTATAGGAGACGAAGGACATGCTAATGGCGCTATAATATTTTGTGTAAACAGTAAACATTATTGTATGATGGTTGATAGAGGTGGCGATGTATCTGATGAACAATGTGGGTTAAGTATATATGAAGTTAAAAATTCAGAAAATATAAATAGTTTTGCAAAAACATTAATTGAATCAAATTCATGCAACATTAATTTAAATATACTTAAGCAACAGCAAGAATCATTAGGATCAGTACATTTACATACTATTAAGAAAAAATTACAAAAATCTGGAAATTGTGGATTTAGTTCTTGCGCTAAATTATTGATACAGGGATCACAATTTGCAAGGGTTTTTATGTATGCTATAAATGCGGGTAAAACTCAAGAAGATGCTGTTTTATTAGCTGCTAAGTCCAGTAACCTGATTGCAAAAGAGTTTTCCAGTGATGATAGAAGAGAAATGATGCATAGGTATATCATAGAATGTAATGATAATAAAATAGAGCATAATAAAATATTATTAAGTAAGATTTATTTGAAATGTAAAAACAAATCCAAATATGCAAGCGTTATGGAGCTATTTAGTGATTTTGCTATAAATTTTACAGAAGAAGATTTAGTTGTGGGCAGAAAATCATTAATCGACGATATTAAACAATTGTTGATTAGTGTGGGATTTTTATCTATTTCAGAAGAAAAATTAAACGAAATATCTGAAGAAATATATACAAGCTATTTTTCAGGTACCTTATATGGTCAAGATAGTAAATCTCTTAAGGGTAAAATATTGGAACTGAAGAAACTCTTAACAGAAGGGCCAAGTAATGAAGTTTTATTTGGTTTTTCAAGTAGTAGTAATGGTACTGTGGAAGAAGAACAACAACCAACTTCAACCAGTGGAATAGTTAATAGTAAATTGAGATTAACTATTAATTGAGAATAAGAGGCGACGTTTCATAGTACTCTTATTCTATGAAGCACGATTTAATAGTGTATTAGGTGCTATTTGACAAGCGTAAGTCCTTTTTTTGCAACAAAGCTTTTTATTTAGGACTAGCTTTTTTAGGACTATATTCTACTTTTCTGGCACCATTTAAAGCTATTCCAAATCTAATAAGCCCATCTCTTTGTTTATTAATTTGTTGATGTAGCTGTTCTTCATGATCCATATGGTGAGTAAAACCAGCAATTTTTTTACAATTTACATCATAGACTATAAAGTGTACCCTAGATCCACTACCTTGATAATAATATAATTTATAATCACTGGCATCTACAGTTAAGCAGTCTGTTTTTGCTATACGTTCCGCTTCTCTCCATACTTCACCAGGAGAACACGGGCTAGAACTAGAAGCACCATCACAATGCCCAGAAATAATTTTATCTTCTTCTGGCAATTTAATTGTTTTACGGCCAGTGCTTTTATATCTTTTAGTACCATATAATCTAGATGGTTCTACAAAAGCTTGCACTACTTGCTGAAATTCTTGAGAATCACCATTGCTTGCAGCTGTTTGAGCGGATTCTTCCTTTGTAGAAAAATGTTCGCAATACCATGCTATAGACATTTCTTTACTAGCGCCAGAATAATTTATAACGTGTTTCCTATAATATTTTTGAGCCGCACCTTCTTTATCACTCTTTAATAAAATTAAAGTATATAAAGTACGTGAATTACCAAAAATAGTTCCTGGGGCAATGTTTCCACTATCTTTAGCTGCATGTTTGATAAACGATGGATCATCAAATTTTGGTAATAAGTGTTGTTCTGTTGTTTCACCTACTGTTAAACTTTTTAACATACGTGTTACTAATAAAGGCATATAGGGCATATCAGGATCTCTAGTTAAAGGGTTGCTAGAATCTGTATATATAGCAGGTACTAAATTACCTTTCTCATCATAATGAGGATTAATTGTTTCTAAAAGAGTGGTAAACGGATTAATTTGTTGGTAATAAAATGCAAGTTCTTCTGCAAGTTCTCTTGATTTAACACTCAACCATATAATCATTTGTTCTACTATATTTAAGAGTTTTTTAGGTATTTGATTAGGGAAACTAGACATATTACGTAAAGCATGTAACGTCATATGGTATAATTCTTCTATAGTAAATTTATTATCTTGATGGCGTTTATGCAAATAATAAGACAAAAGTTGTACACGTTCATTCGTTGTTCTTATTGTAATATTTTTTTCTAATGGTGTTGGATATTTTTTATGTCCCCATTTTTCATGTTGGTCAATTTGCTGTGCATTTTCAAGAAACATATTTAAAGCTTGTTCGATCATTAAATCATTAAAGCAGTCTGAAACACCACTAGCAGAAAAATACCAATTAAAAAAAGCATTTAAGTACTCTAAAACCTTTCTTTGATCAATAAAATTCTTATTTTCTTTAGTATTAATATACCACGCAACAAAAAAACAAATTGGACCAGCTGGTATAGTTGATTCTTTTTTTAATTCTTTGTGTACGGATAATCTATCTTGTTTATCGTAAAACAATTTAAGGGTAATTAGGTCAATCATACAATCTATATCTCTTTATATATTTTATTCTATTATCCTATAATATTGAGAAATAAATTACTATTGTATATTCTACATTTTTACCTATGGCAACATCTTCTACATCTTAAATAAATCTTTTAGCTTCTATCCTAAGGTTGTCTAGGTAAAATTGCTTTATATGGACTAGAAGCGATAGATGTTAAACTCAATACCATTTCTGAATAATCTATTGCCAACAATTGACCAATAAACCCTCCCATTGAAGCACCAACAATATGAGCCTTGCTAATATTATAAGCATCTAAAATTGCCACAGCGTCTTTTGTTAGATCATCTGGCCACATTAAACGATTCAGTCCATTGTTCTTCTAAAATTGCATTGAAATGGGTATACAAGTATAATTCAATAATAATTCACAATTTCAGTTTAACCGTTAATACATGGATAGTTATGGTCGTGAAGAGAGAAATTTTTAAAAAAAAATTAAAACCTTTAATTCCACCCCCTCCTAGTATAAAACAGGTGATTCCAAAATATTATTGTGAATTCCCTGAATCATCCCACCCTCCTATACCTACTCCGCTATTTCTGAATATCCCGGCTACTATACCGGAAGTGCTGAACCACTATGAATCAACTGCTAATTGGGAAAAAGCTGAGAAATTAGCAGGGTCTTCTAAATTAAAAGAGCCAATGATATGAGCATAGGCTCAGATTATGAGTCAAGATGCTTGTTTCTTGTTTCATAAGAGGTGGATTAATTAACTAGATTAAACGTTACTGTAGTTACGACACGAATTTTTTTATAAATGCTACCCGCTTCATTATACTCTTCGTTAGGACTTGTAATACTAAATGCTCCTTGAACGGCATTTCTAATTTCCCCCACTCGTGATCCTGAATCTTTAGCAAATTGTAAAGCGGCTTGTCTAGCACTTTGGGTTGCTTCGGCGATCATTTCGGTTCGTAAATTATTAAAGCTGGTAAAATAATAACGTGGATTGGAGCTAATATTTACCTGTTGCTTAATTAGCTCGGCAGTTTGATTAGAAATATCTTTAAATATATCCACTTGTTTTGTAGTAACCTTTATGTGAGTAGTTACGATATAACGGTACTCGCTTTTTTCTGGTTCCCCGCCATATTCTCTAGTTTGACGATCAAATAGTACTGTTCCATCAAGAGTTATTTCTTCGTCTTTAAGATCTTTGGTTTTTAAAAAAGCCATAACAGTCTTTATGTCTTGATCGTTTTTCTTTTGTATTTCTACTAAATCATTACCCGGATTTTTGAAAGTAAGCATTAATACACCAGTATCAGATTTAACTTCTCGTTCGGAAAAGCCTTTTACCACAATGGCACGATCGCTAGTCTTAAATTTTTCAATAGATCGGCCAATAAAAAAACCACTAAGCGCTGTTCCTAAAGAAAAAATAGTTGCTACCATTACTATAATTAAAGGTTTTATTGTTGTGTCATTCATTTTTAACCCCCTGCTTTCTTATTTTTAATTCAAACATATCAAATTTTCATAGACATATCTATGTTGACTTTTTTAAATAATTTTAAATAATGGGAATAATAAGGATTATAAGATGTTTAAAAATACAGAGCCAAAAAATTTTGGTAGCTAATAACGTTGTAATTTATCTTGAGCCATCTCAACATTGGTCTGCTAGAGGGTTGTTTGATCGCAATAAAGCTTTATGGGGTAATTTTATTATAAAAACTCCAGTAGGAGATATTTGTTTTATTGGTGATTCTGGTTATAACGAAAAATTATATAAAAACATTGGCTCTAAATATAAGGTGTTTTTAAGTATAATTCCCATAGGAGCTTTTGTACCGCGTTGGTTTATGAAAGATGTGCATATAGATCCAGAAGAAGCAGTACTAGTACATAAAAATCTAAAATCAACCTATTCAATAGCTAGCCATTTTCAGACTTTTAAACTAGCATCAGATGGTTATCTGCAGCCTGTAAACGAACTTAATCTAGCACTTCAAAAACATCAAATTTCTCAAGAACAATTTATAACTCCAAATTTTGGTAAAGCATATTGGTTTAATGCTAAAACTTAGAGTTTTATGGTCTATGGTGCGGTGAATGGTGGTAGTAATAATGGCCGTTGTGATAGTATCTATAGTAAGGCATTCCCCCTATAACTATAGATTCTTCTACAAATGGTTGGGCTGGATATACTACAACTGGATTAGGACCTTGATAATAAACTCTTTCTTCTGGTACTACTGCACAAGCACTTAGCCCTAGGGTTATAATAGAAAGACTTAAAAGTTTTATCATTTTTAAGATCCTTGTTTATTCCTGTTTTTGAGTTATTCAGATAAAATATATATTTATATTATAGTCGCTGGCGCGAAATTGCATAATCACCATTTTGTCCATCAATTTTAAATTTTTATACCAATAATCATTTATCGAAGGAACTTTACCTTTAAGATTAGTGTATAGCAATAATACTTGGATAATACGGTGCAACTACTCTGGTTGTAAGAAAAAGTAATAAATGATAATTTAAGTAAAAACAAATAAAATAAAAGGGTTGGAAAATGAAACTAGAACAGCTGCAATCAGCTTTAAACCATTTAAAAGAGGTATGTACAAGCCATAAATCTATTGGGATTATTGAAGATCTAATTATATTAGCAGCAATAAGAGAATTGTCTAATAATTTAGAAATTTGTTGCACATCTCTTAGTAAAGAAGATTTAAAATTTTTACTTAATATTGCTTTATTTAACCATGAAGAAACAATAAGAATTTTAGATGATTTATCATCCAAAAAAGATATACTTAATTTAGAACAATTAAAATTATTAGCTACTTTTGGCCTTACTTTGGACGCTTTACAAGCAACTTCTACAGATCTAAAAACTTTAAATTTAGTCCAAGAACAAAAATTCCTGACAGAATATTCAGCAGTGCGTTTAAGAATAGTTATTGGTGCTGGAAGTATAAAAATAGATTTTTATAATTTGCATACACCATTTTATAAAAAGCTTGAAGAATTTTTTAAAGAAGAATTATTTAAAGGAGTTCATAACAAAGCTCTTGTTACTCCTTTACAAGGTAAAGCTATAATACATGATCCTAATCCTTTTGGAAGATGGTGGTTTAGTCTAGAAAAACCACCTGAAAGTGATGTAAAGAGCCTTATATTTACACAGATTAACTTTCCTGCTTATCATGATACTGTTGGCAAGACTATTATACCAAAAATTCTAACAACAATAACAAGCTATTTATATCCTGAAAGTACAGAAAGTGTTGAGTTACCTACGATAGATTTTGCTACAATAACTAGAGATGCTAAGTATACTGTTTTTAAGAGATCAGGCTTAACCTTAGAACAATGTAAAGAAATTTGTAATATATTTGTAAATTTAACCAGTAAGAATGCTTTAAGGGAATATGGTATATTTGTACAAGACAATGTAGATGCATTTAAATATAGCGGTGAAGAAGAATCTACTGGACAAAATACTGTTCCAGGTTTATTTAACATGTTTTCTTCTGGAACTAGCAATAGAGGTTTTTCTACATTGAGCAGTGGTTGCTCCTCCTACCCTACTACCATGATGACCATGAGGTTTGGTGGTCCTTCTAGCTAATGTGATGTCGATTGAATGGTAAAAATAGTATTATTATAATTTTGCGCCAGCGACATTATAGATAAAAATTAATTTTTATTGATAATCTTATCGGTGACCTGGTGTTTTGCTTGATATGTCTGTGTTTAACAGGTTGCCACACATCTTGCGTTCTTACTACCATTTTTATCACTACTACTAAGTAATTTATTATTTTCCTGCCTTTCACGTAGTGCTATCCTAAGCATATCTATATATCCGGTTTTATTAGCTTCATGAAACCATTTAAATGCCAGAGTTGGATTTTTTTCAACGCCAACACCATCATCATACATAACGCTAACATTATATTGTGCTGCTGGCACTCCTTTTTCAGCAGCTCGTAGGTACCACATAAATGCCAAATTTTTGTCTATTACTTTTATACCACGCCCGCTGTCGTAGGCTATTCCAAGATTAAACATAGCAGGACCAAATTCTTGTTCGGCAGCTTTTTGGTACCATTCAAAAGCTTTAACCTCATCTTTAGGTACACCGTCTCCATGATCATACATAACCCCTAGATTATGTTGTGCTGTTTTATGGCCTTGTTCAGCAGCTTTTATATACCATTTGGCTGCTATAGATTTATTTTGGGTTACCCCACCAGTTCCTGCCATATATATTAAGGCAAGATTATATTGAGCTTCAGCATGACCTTGTACTGCAGCTTTTAGATACCATTGTACCGCAGATTTTAGATGTTGCTGGGTTATTTCTTTTTGTTTAATAATAAATTCTTCGTCGTTAGCAAGACTAAAGTTATCATCAGCATTAACTAGTTCTGCCCAAGCGGTATATGTTACCCCAAGATTAAATTGTGCATCGGCATTACCTTGGATTGCAGCTTTTCTATGTAGCTTTTCTGCTTTTGTTGCGTTAGGCTTTACCCCATAACCATTATTATACATTTCACCAAGGTTAAATTGTGCTGTAGCTAGATTTTGTGCGGCAGCTTTACTATACCACTCTATTGCTTTAACGTAATCTTTTTCAACACCTTGACCATTTTCATACTTTAACCCAAGCACGTTTTGTGCTTCAGCATGTCCTTGCTCTGCTGCTTTTAGAAAAAAAAATACAGCCGTGTTTTCATCTTTTACTGTTCCGTCACCAGTAGTATATCTAACGGCAAAATTATATAGTGCTGGAGCATGCCATCCGTAAGCAGCTTTTTTATATAATTCTAATGCCAACTCTATGTTTTTTTCTACACCGTTACCGCTATCATACCTAACTGCAAGATCATATTGTGCTGGAGCATACCCTGCATTAGCAGCTTCTTTGTATGATGCTATTGCTTGTTCTATATTATTTTGAGCAAGATAGATCTCCCCTAGTCTAAATTTAGCCATTATATTGCCTTGCTGAATTGCTGCTTGATAAAGTTCTATTGCTTTATCTATATTTTGATTAACACCCTTACCATTGGCATATAGTTCTCCAAGCGCACACTGTGCGTCAGTATTCCCTTGTTTAGCAGCTAATTCGAACAATGCTTTTGCATTACATATATTTGATTTATAGATCCTATCAAGAGTAGCTTGAGCAAATATATCGTCATCGATATTAGCTAATTGTTCGTATATTGCTATAGTTTTTGGTAATAATGAATCTTTAAAAAAATGTTGTTCGTATAATAAATTATCTAGGTACATTTTTCCGAGTCGATATTGTGCTGGTGCGTGTCCTTGGCTAGCTAGTTGATAATATAATTCAAATGCTTTAAGTTCATCTTTTTCTACTTCAAAACCATTCTCATAATTTTTAGCTTGTAGATATTGTTCGTCGTACATAAGACACTGTACCTATTATTAATTTTCACTAAATATAACATTGAATATATTTAATGCAATTAGTTCTTACTTTGGCTATTTGGTATTTAATTAACTAAAATTAATATTAAATCTTAAAATTTTTAGGACGTTATTAATGGCTATCTCTAAAGAAATAGATGACAACAGGTCTTTAAAATTAGAAAAAAACTTATCATTAACTAAAGCAACATTTGAATTTGCACCAGTAGGTCTACTTGTTGTCGATCAAAATAATAAAATATTGCTATATAACCAAAAATTTATAGAATTATGGGAGATCTCTTCTGTTGATCTTTTAAATCAAGACCAAGCAACCGAACTATTTAAATATATGCAAACCAAAGCTACTGCTACTTTAGAATTTACTCCACCTATAAAACAAGTACTAATAAGTGAGGTAGAACTAAAAAATGGCACCTGTCTAGAACAAATTATTAATACTAAATTTAGTGAAACCGAAGTGCCTGGGATTATTTATAGTTTTCATGATATCTCGCAAAGAAAAAATTTAGAAAAACAATTAGAACAACAAGCAGCTTTTGATATTTTAACTGGCCTACCAAATAGACATTTATTAATAGATCGTTTACAACAAAATATTGCTTTTGCAAAACGTAATAATGGTTATATAGCTACATTGTTTATTGATCTGGATTCTTTTAAGGCAGTTAATGATACTTTTGGGCATAATGTAGGTGATCAATTATTACAAATTTTTGGACAAAGATTAAAACAATATATTCGAGAACATGATACTGTGGCTCGTTTAAGTGGAGATGAATTCGTGGTACTAATAACCTCTGCTACTTTTGACTTAAAATATTTTTATAAAATAGTCGAGAGATTCTTTGAACGTATTATTGAACCATATAATCTAGCTAATCAAGAAATTATAGTTACCGCAAGTATGGGAATAAGCTTTTATCCTCAAGATGGTCAGGATCCAGATACTCTTATTAAGAATGCAGACATAGCTATGTATCATGTTAAAGAACAAGGAAAAAATACTTTTGAATTTTACAACAAAGCAATGTCTGAACAATTGTTAGAACGGCTGCAACTTGAAAATGGCTTACATACAGCGTTACAAAAAAATGAATTTTCTTTAAATTATCAACCAATTATAGATTTAAAAAATAACAAAATTGTGGCAATGGAAGCACTACTACGTTGGCAACATCCAAAATTAGGTTTAATCCCACCAAATACGTTTATTCCGGTTGCTGAATCAACAGGAACAATTTTTCCAATTGGGCTTTGGGTATTAAAAACTGCTTGCGCTCAATTAAAATCCTGGCACAATAATAATCTACCTCTAATTAAAATATCTGTAAATATCTCCGAACGCCAGCTTAGAGAAACTGATTTTGTAAAAACCGTTGAATTAGTACTTAAGGAAACTAGATTAGAAGCAAAGTATTTAGAAATTGAAATGGCTGAAAGAGTGTTCTTAAGTAGCGGTAATGTAATATTGCCAACTCTTATGGAACTAAAACAGTTAGGTATTGGTATTAATATTGATGATTTTGGTACTTGTTATTCAAAATTAAGTTTAGTTAAACAATTCCCCGTAGATGCTATTAAAATTGATCGAACATTTATTAAAGAAGTTGACCACCATCCTGGAATTAAAGCAATTGTTCAATCTATGGCAACCGTTGCAAACAATTTACATTTAAATGTAATTGCTGAAGGTGTAGAAACTAAAGAGCAGTTAGAGGTTCTTTCTAAATTATTCACTAATGAGGCGCAAGGCTATTATTTCGGGAAGCCAACTAGTGCTGAAGAAGCTGGTAATATGCTTATAAAAGACCAAAATTAGGAGCTGTCCAAGAATAACTTCCCCATTTTAAAAATTAATTAGGCAGCCTGAAAGAATAAAAACATGGTTTTAACGTAAAAATATAATGAATGGTGCCTAAGAGATTTTTAAAATGGGGAAGTTATTCTTGCTTGGACAGCTCCTTAATTTAAATTTTTATAAGATAACACATTTATTGCTATCTCTTCTTATTGTTTCAGCAGTATCTATTCTATCCGTTTGTTTATGATGCATATTGTCTCTATTTGAAAAAGCTGGTGTAAAACATGGAAATACTGTTACAAGAGGTCTAGGACTGTTACTCGTACTGGAGGATTGTGATGCACAACTTGAACATACCTCTATAGCCAAAGTTTGCTTAACCGATTTTTTTCTTTCATCTTTACTTTTATACTGACATTCATCATCTACTATAATATGTTCAATAATTTTTTCTAATAGTTCCTTTGGGGTGTATGTTTTTGTTAGATAATCGTCCATACCACATTGTATTGCTAGATCTTTTTTAGAAGTACCGCTATAACTAGACACCCCAATAACTGGTGTATGGTAATTTAGTAATACTTCTTTTTCACGAATTTTTTTAGTTACTTCCAAGCCATTCATTAGTGGTATTTCTATATCCATATAAATTAAATCAAAACGATTTTTGGCATGCAATTCTAACGCCATTTTTCCGTCTGTTGCCGTATAACAAATACATCCATGTTGATTTAACTGCTTAAACAAGATGGATGTGTTTATTTGATTATGATTGTCTCCAACTATTAAAATTTTTTTTCTTTGTAATATAGATTTTTTAGTTTTGATATTATTTAGTAAGCTTTTTGTTTGTATAGCATCTAATAGTTCTTCCTCGTTTAAATATTTACCTTTTATGGAAAAAGAAACCCGAGTACCGTGTCCTACTTCGCTTTCTACTTGAATAGACCCACCCATTAGCTCTATCATTTTTTTACTTATTGCAAGGCCTAATTCTGTGATGCTATGTTTATGGCTGCCAGTTTGGTTGAAAATTTGAAATAAATTACTTGTTTCATGCGGCAACATACCTTTTCCAGTATCTTTAACAACAAAATTTATAATAATATCTTCTGTAAAAAGATCTAAAGTTGGTTCAATAACGGCAGAAACCGTAATGTACCCAACATTGGTAAATTTAAGAGCGTTAGATATTAAATTAATAATAATTTGCGACAATTGAGATGGATCTGTTTTTAACCATACCGGATTTTTAGGTAAATCTAGTAATAATTTCAAGTTTTTTTGTTTAAATTGAGGTCCAAAGATTAAAAGCGTATTTGTAACGGTTTCTACTAGTTCAAACGAACTAATATTTAATTCTACTTTATTATGTTCTAATTTTGATAAGGTTAATGTATTATCCAAAATAGTTCTTTGTTGTTCAGCACATTGTTCAATTGTTTTTAAGTAATTTTCTACTTCTGTAAAACATGGTATTATTTCTCCCGATGATTGGTGGGCAGTATCGGTTTCTAATTTAAGTGAATTAAAAGATTTTATCAATAGTGGTACAGTATCATAAATACAATTAAGAGTGTTACGAAGTGCGTGACAAACATTATTAATAAATTCTTCTTGTCGTTTATTAAGTAGAGCCGTAGTAGTTGTTATGGAAATTTGTTCGATTAGTTCGTCTGTTTTTTCTTTTAAATTTTGATGATACAATTGTAGTTTGGTTAAATCTTTAATTCCTACTAATATGAACATTTTTTCATTTATATCTATCGAATTCAAACTAATGTCAATGGGAAATTCTTCGCAACTTTTCTTTAATCCATGAAAATCAAGAATGGTAGTTCTACCAACGCTGATAGATTCAATAATTGGTTTAATTTTGTCTCTAAAACATTCTGGCATTAGAGATTCAATTGATTTGTTAAGTATTTCTGTCTCGGTATAGTTAAATAAATTTTGCGCTATAGAATTTGTTAAAACAATTTTTCCTGTTTGATCAATAATAATAATAGGTTCAGGTATAGCTTCTAACATGGCAATAATATTAGGCTCAAATTGCACTATGTCTTTAACTAGGTTTTCTTCGTCGCGGTATTCGTCATCTTCTTCGTCTTCTTCATCAAGATCGCTACTTAAGCTGGAATTAAACATATAGATATTTATTCCTTAATATTTTTATACTTAATAATTATTATAAATATAATATATTATCGTATAATATTACTTTAATCTTTATTATGATTAATAACTTATGAATGGAAACACCACAATATATTGCAATAGCTCTATGTTATCCGGTAGCGCTTTGTAAGCGGAGTGTGCAATTGTTTTGCTGCTTCTTGTTTAGCAATTACAGATAATTTAGATAGTGGTTTTCGATCTTGAAATAATAAAACATTATTGAATGTATCTAAATATTTATGGGTAGAACCGTTATTTGCTAACCAATCAAATTGTTCACCTTCTTTCATAATTCTAGTGTGAATAGCATTTTTTTGTAAATCAGTTAAACTATTCCAAATATTAAGAGCGGTATTAACAGTATTAGGCAAAGAAGCATTATTATTAACTTCATAATTATTATCTTCGTAAATAAAACCGTTTCCTGTGTAAACATTATTGTTACAAATTAAAGGCACTACTGAATTTTTTAAACCGCCGGCTCCAGATGTAATACATAAAGAACCATTTGCAAATCCTTCCATTGGTGTTAAACCACATGCTTCTATATGAGATGGCACAAAAACAAAATCGGCACATGCTCGCATTAATTCACCATATTCTACTTGTTCTTTGGCGCTAAAAGTAATAAAAATGTTATCTTTTTGTCTGCTGTTGTTCATTATTAAATGTAATACATCTTCGTTTACTCCTTTGCCTATTGCAAAAAATACTGCTCTATCCTGTATTGAATTAATAATACTAGCAAAAGTGTCTATACCTTTTTCTGGTGAAAACCTACCGACATATAATATTACAGGTAATTTTGGATTTATTTTCCATAATAAATCCTTAGAAAGTATGGTGGCAAGTTGCTCTTTAATTACGTTTTTACTAGACACAATATTTGTAGTATTACCGATTAATTTGTCGATATAACCGTATTTTTTATAATCTATGCCGTTTAATATACCAATAAGTTTGTTAGTTAATTTTGCTCTTAAAAACGCTTTTTTTAATATAATAATTTCTTTAGGATCTTTTGGGTCAATAGAAGAACATTCTGTTAATAATTCTGGTGAGACAGTTATTACTTGATCAGCATAACTTACCCCGATTTGTTTTAAAATATAATCTTGTTTAGAAAAAGACAAACCAATCCCTGCTAATGCGGCACCATTAAAAGTACCGCGATCGTTATTATTAATATGTACCGTAAATATGGTTTTTATGGAGGTGTTAGCATAATAATCGGTTAATAATTTAGCAACTAATGAAGTATGCCAACCATGTAATTGTAAAAGAGAAGGATCAGGGTGATTTGTACAATCTTGTCTGCAATTAACAAAACTTGCAACAGCACTATTAAAGTATTTAAGCCGCTCAATAAAAGTACTGTTATAAGAATTAGCATAGATGTCCGACACAGTATTTATTTTAAACAAATTTGATAAAAAAGGTTTTACTAAATAATGCTTGTTATGATTACCGACAACTAAAAATATAGAAGATTCTACCTCTTTATGATTATAAATATGTTTAATATTGGTAATGTGTTTAACCGGAAGATGATTAAAAATAGAATAATATGGTGTAATAATGCTAGCGTTAAATATAGCTTCTGGATTATCATTTAATCTAAATTTATTTTGAGCGTCTAACATTTGCGTAGTAACAACCCCTAATCCACCTAATGTCGCTTCGGCATATTCTAAGGCAACATGCAATACATTAATAGTAGGCTGTGCGGTATGAATGTGTGGACTGGTAGCGGATCCTTGTTTGATTGTTTGTTGGTATAAATTAAGATAATTATTTGATGGGGCATTATTCCAGTCGTAAGAATATGCATGTTTTGTTAACCTGAAAAATAGTTTGTTTAATTTGTTTTCACATCTCCAGGCAACATAATAATTATATGCTATATCTATTATATTTTTTAAATTATCTATATTGTGTGCCGTATCATCTTCATAAATAAAACCAGTGCCTGTATCCATGTTGTTTATTAACGATATAACTGTATCTGGTAATCCTTGTACGTTAGAAACAATGGGAATAGAACAACTTTCCATGGCTTCCATGGTAACTAAACCACATGCTTCCACATGTGATGGTATAATAGTAAATTCACATGCGGCTCTAAAATATTTACCAATTTTTAGTTGTTCCTGCATAGTATCTATTACAATTACATTATCTTTTTGTTTTAAATCGTTAACGTATTGATTTGGAATTTTAGATACTTGAGTTCCCATAATAATTAAATTACCATTATGTTTATTGATCGTTTCTAAGGCATGTGGCAACATATCTATACCTTTTTCTTCGCCAAATCGTCCAACGTATAAATACCATATATTATTAAACTTATTATTAAGTTTGGGGTATTTGCAAGCTAAAAATTCTTTTATTTTTAGCTTGCCTTCCACAATAGAAGATTTAAATGCGTAATTTTCTAAATTTTCTGGCAAAGTAGCATCCCAGTTTCTAATAGTGTTACCATTAGTTATGCCGTGTAAGCGATCCTCTCTTTTTAATTTTTTAAAAATTGTATCTAGACCATAGCTTTTATTGGAAAGGGCATCACGAACTAAGCCGTTAGATACCATAACTACTTGATCTGAATATTGTAACATGAGATACATTTGATTTAAATTATAATTAGGATCTAAAAATTTTTGGTTGAGAGGTAATCCTACAGAGCTTAAAGTGTCAGCAATATGTTTTTTACTAATTAATTTACCCTGGTCGTTTGATAACATATGTATAGTTGAAATTATTTTTGGAGGTATTGAATAAGTCCAAGTGTTTTGTTTAAATTCTTTTATTAAACAAGCAGACAATGCCGTATGCCAGGCATGAGTATGTATAATATCAAAAGAATCAAGAGAATGATTATTGATTGCTGTTGCTATGGCGCTATTAAAATATTCGATTCGGTTTTGCGGTTCAGAATAGTCAAATGCTTGATAAATGTTTTGTGGTTCTCCAACATCAAATATTTTTTCTATTGGGGAATTATGTATTGGTTTAATAAGATAATGGGTAACATAAGTTTGGTTGTTATCAACGCTGCTATTTACTTGATACACTATAGATGTGTGTAAAATTTTTTTATAAGTATGGGTTATAGTTGTAACTGGTTTAGCTTCAACATGAGTTTGGTTAAAAAGATCTTTAAAGAAATCATAGTATGGGGTGGCTACAAAAATATTAATACCTTTTTTCTGCAATGCAGGTAACAAACCGTTAACTACAGTTTTTATACCGCCTACCCCACAATTATATTCTAAAGTTATATGTAAAACGTTGGGCATAATTATATTGTTATATTATTATTAAATATAAACTCAATGATATCAATACTATCGGTATGTACCTTAAAATAGATAACTAAATTTTTCAAAAAAAATCAAGGGGAAAAACAGTGTTTGATGATATAACTTGCGCTGAAGCAAATAAAGATAGCATAATGGGTGTTATGCGTAGTACAGTAGTTTGTTTACACATTTTGTTGAAAAACGAAAGCATTACTGAAAAATTAAACAAATTACCCAAATCCATTAAAGATAAAGATCTTAATGTTAAACCAGCAATAATAGATAATATTAATGATATTTTATTCGAAGAGAGCCTAAATGATTTTAGGCAAGAATTTGTTCAATCTTTGCATGACGCTGGTATGGAAGAAGAAGTAAGCGTTTTTACTGAAAGATTAGAGATAGCACGAAGCTTGCCTATAGACACTAAAAATCAAACTAAAAAGATAATGAATACTTTATTGGCAGGCAAACAATGGTTTGTTAATTGGTTAGGATCATTAATAGAACATGAACATGATTATACACAAGAAGCCGGAATATCTTTAATATGCGATCATGTGTCACCGACAACAAGTAGTCAATCAAATAATCAATCTGCTAATCCAAGCGTTAATTATTATGATAACGAAACGGTTCATCATCAACATCATCATCACCATCATCGTGATATTGAACAAAAATCTTATTATTATTTATTAGGTAATTGCCAACCTGGACAAGAAACTGCTGAAGAATTAGAAAAATTTAATCAACGAATTAAGGTGAATCAATGTTTTAAAAAAGGTATACGAGATGTTGAGGGGAATATTTGGAGATTTAAAGATCCAAACGACTTGTTTTCTTTAGAAGAAACCGATGAGGTTTTAAGTAAAGTTTTAAGTTTTTCTGCTGGTTGTCCAGCAAGTGCTACTACAAAAATAGCTTTTGTAATAGATGAGACAAAATTAAACACTACTAAAGCTAAAGAAAAGGTTACTAAAGCTACTTTGCATGTATAATACATTATCTGCTTCTCCGTTGTTGTTTTTGTTTTTGAAAAAATATAATTTTGATTTATCTAATTTAGATAAAGTTAACGTTAATGGAGTCACTCCATTAACGTTAGCCGTAGAAAATGATCAGTTTCGTGTGGTTAGGGCATTATTAAATTTAGATGCCAATCCGCTCGTGGAAAACATTCACGGTAATACTGCTTTAAAGTTAGCTATAGATAAACCTTTTTGTAGGGTTTTGGTTAAACAAGCGATAAAACTAAGAAGTTGCGGTGTGTTAAATTGCAAAGACAATACAATATATTACTATGGTAACAAACCTTATAAGATAACCAAGATTTTACCAGGAGGTTCATGTTCTTTAGCAGTATTCGAACTGCAAGATCAAGTTACTTCTGAAAAATATATCGCTAAAATAAAGCCGAATGTTGGTGGATTAGAAATTCGCAATTATATTTTTTTAGATAAATATATTGATTTATTTATAATTGAAAATTTAATAACTGCCTCTTGTAAAGCGCACAATGTTTATTGTTTAGTACAAAAAATTGTTGCTGGAGAAGCGGTTACTAATGCAATTAATCGTTGTGTAGAGATTAATGATAAAATCAATATTATATTTGCAGTTATTAAATCTTTATGCGAATTACATAAAAAAGGATATATTCATAACGATGCACTACCAGATAATTGTTATTGGGATGATAATACTCAACAAGCAGAATTTATAGATTATGATGTAATGCGTACAAAAACAGATTTAGACCAGGCACGCCAAGATTGGCAAGAGGCCGAATATCTTGATTTAAAACGATTGATTATTGGGGATACAGCTACTGATAATATAATATATGGTTTAATGCAGTATACCAACAATATACATGGCATTATAGAAGATTTTAAAGATACCAAAATAAACCCTGTTGTTAAACAAAGGTTGCTTGCTAGTTTTTGATTTGTACTAATGCTTCCTTGGCGGCATCCGCACTTGTATATTGACCAAGACCACCCAATAGTTAGTTTTGGTTTTGTAGCTTTTCTACTTCCGACTTGGGTAGTTCAGTAACTTCAACAATAGTAGCTATTGGTAGCCCTTTTTTTAGCATGTTTATTGCTATATGCTTAGCTTCTTGTTTTTTACCTTCAGCGATACCTTCTTCTTGAAATTTACGTGCCAATGAACCCATAATTTTCTCTCTTATGATCGGGATTGTTTCTAATTGTCTAATAAACTCTTGTTGGTTCCCGATATTACCAACACTCATTATATAGTATAAATTAGTTTCTAAGTAAGATACTACTAGATTTTCATCTGAACCAATACGCTCATAGGTATTAAGAATTAATTGCTTTAAATCTTCAATTATTAATAATAAATCTCGATCTCGACTGTGTTTTTGTAAATATTCCATTAATCCAACTAGTTGGTGTTTTTTTATGTCATCGTCAGAAATACGTGTAATATCAACTAAATGAGCCGGCTTGACCAAAGTTTGTTCGGCAAAAATACGATCTGCAAATAAATCCATCAAATCTAAGCTGTATGGGTATGGTTGTTTATCTTCTTGTTCTTGATAAAATAGCACTGGAAATACGATCGGTAGAGTAGTTTCTTTAGGATGCTGTTTTAAATGGTGGTCAATAATAGCTATTTGGTACTTCAAGATCCGTAGCGGCATTAATTTTGTTGGAGTAGACTGGTGCTCCGTGAGGACGTAGATATAATTTCCAGCTCCCTCTGCTGTTTTACTATAATATACTACATCTGAAAATTGTCCGGTTAGATCCTTATCAAGAAAGGATTTATTACAAAATTCCAAGTTATTTAGATCGAGTTTAGCTAATACTGATTTTGGCAAATGAATTTTAAAAAAATCTTTAGCAATTTCAAGGTTTTTTAAACTTGCTCTAAATAGTTTGTCATGGGGACTTTTAATATTACTCATTATGTTAATCCATCCACGAGATCTAATGTGATCATTTTTAAGAGAGAAGTTCTGCTATTAATCATAAACCATTACGTGCGTTACGAGTAATATTTAGAATTTAATTATTGCATGTTTTTCTAGTCTTTGCTTTAGTCTTTAATTTTATATTTTTTAGATCACCACTATGTTACAACAGCTAAAATTCCATTTAACTGTGTCTCTGTCTTGTAATCGTAGACCATCTACTTCTCGCATCATTGCTGCTATTGGGCCTGGCACGCCTATTCTAAGCATTGGCATAATATAATCTCCTATAAACTTAAACTTTTCTATTCTTAAATGTTTACGTGTTTATCCTTATATAAAAAATCTAACAATTTCCAAAAAGGCATTTTAAAATATTTACTATCTACAGCAACACCATAATGATTATAAATTAAATTTATAGCATCACTATCTATTCCCATATAAATATCATAAAAAGATGCCGAATCAGTCACAACAATAGGATGTTCATCTGCGTGTAAAATTTTATTATAAAAATCTAACGCAATCGTTTTTCTTTTTTCCATTTCAAAAGAACTATCAAATTTTAATTTTTTATTCATTTGTTACTCATGGCCCCTTTATTTGTTTGCTCATTTTTTTGACACCAATTTCTATATACCTAGAACTGTTGCTAGTATATTGTAGTAAACTAGTATCTCTAACTACTCCCACTGAAATAATTTTTTGTTCATCTCTAATTACAGTTATTCTTAAAGATTTACCTGAAATCCCATTAACTTTCTGAATAACATTAATATGTCCCGTGTTTTTATCAAGAAAAAAATTTGCCTTTGGGTTATTGGCCAATTGTAATATCTTTCGTGAATCCAGCTTGCCAGCTAAAGAACATAAGCGAGGATCCTGTAATTGTTCTGCTAATCTGGATGCAAAATTCCAATTTAGTCCAGATGATTGTTTTGTTGTATTGAACATACTTGAAGTTTTTCTTACATCAAAAAGTTTAAGCATTCCGCCCTTAACCCCATCAATAGCTTTACCAGTTAATGGTCCAACAATTCCACCAACTACAGCACCAATGCCGGCATTTTGGAATCTAGTGGACAATAAACCATCGTCTGTAGGCTGTAATCCACCAATAAAACCGCCAGCTGCTGCTGAGCTTGCTGCTAGTCTCCATCCTCTTACTCCGGCACCAGCTGGAACAACAGAATACAGCAACATGTCTGTACCAAATTCTCCTACCTTACCAGAAACAGATTGTGCAACTGGAGTGTTACTATATAAATGTTTATCTCTGTTAATTTGTTGAGTATATCTATCAGAGGTACCTGGTTGAACTAATCCAATTTTTTCTCCAACTATACAACATCCTTGCTTTATACCTTGCCCAACATTTACAAAAGAACGGCCAGAACCAATAAGAAGGCTGTTTAATAAACCTTCTTCTAAATGGTTAGTAACTCCTATAGTTACAAATTCATCCCCATAAGCTGCCGGCATAAGAAAATCTAATGCTGCGTTTCCAAATTTGACTGTAAAATTTGGTTGTGGCTGAGGTACTGCTACCGATTGGCTACTACCTGCTGCTCCATAATGTTCTTCTCTTCTAGGTAACTTTCTGGATGAACTTGGTAGAAACGCTCTTGCACCAGGATGTTCGATCCCTGGAAAATCTACCCGATATCCACCAATTCTACCACCTATAGTATTGGTCGGTTTAGTTTGAAAATTTTGCTGTTGTTGTATAATTCTTCGTTGTTCGGCGTACATATTTGCTTGATGACCAATCCAAGTTTGTAAACCACCCATACCTGCCATCATTAAACTCATACCAAAATTAGAGTTTTTATTAGCCACAGATGCAGTCATACTTCTAGTAAATGCTCGCATTACTTGACGGTTATTTATAACATTTAGCTGTTGTTTAGTTAAATCTTTATTGGCAGCAAATTTAGGCGTTGGCACAATTAATCCTGCAACGGTATTAGCACCTACGCTGACCAAAATATTATCTAATAATTTCCCTTTATAAATAGCGGTGCTTAAAGAAGCAGTAGCGGCTACGCTTAAAGACTCTTTTAATAGCTCACTATTTTTAATGAAATCTCCTAAAATCTCATCTACTTTAAAACCAAATCCAGAAAACAACCCACCAAGAGCCGCTCCTTTAAATACATTATTACCAGCAATTGCTGAGCTAATAGCACCACCTATTATTCCGGTCGCTACCGTACAACCAAACCCAGCAGTACTAGCAACCGTACCAGCCGTGGCTGCACTACCTGCTGTAGCAGCTGCTCCACCGACTGCTGCGGCACCTGGAAACATGCATCCAGCTAAGTATGGCGCTACAAATGATGCAATAGCCATCCCTACAAAATTACGAGTCATTTTTTGTCGACGTTTTCTTTTAGCGGTACGTTTTGCATCTGTTACACATCGTTGTTGATAATAATAATCTTGAATACATTTGTTTAATACCGCAGCATAATGATTATCTACTTCTGTTAGTTTCTGTTCGTAAGCTTTATTTAATTCTACTAAGTATGTATCAATTTGGTTGTTAACGGTCGCAAATGTTGTTTCTATAGAATTTCGTTGTTCCGCAATAATATTTTGCCACCATGCACGATAAGCTTGTAGGTTGGCTACCCCCAACGCTTTTAATTCCATTATAAACACAGTGTTATGGTATGCTATTAAACCTCTAGCATATTTATTTTCATGTACTGTTTGGTGTGCTCTATGTAGAACCATTTTTGAATTTAAGTATTGTTCTCTTTTTACGGATAGAGTTTGTTTAGCAGCAATAAATTTGTTTTTATCTTGCTCGGGATCAATAAGTTTTAATTTATGATCTGCCGCTATCAATTCAATATTAGCCATACCAACCGCTGCTTCTTGATCAACAATTTTTAATTGTTCAGATGGTATTAACGATAAAGTTAAATCTCGTTTGAAAGCTTCTTGTTTTGCTGGCGGCTTTTTATTTTTTAATAATTGTTCATTATGTTGCTTTAGTGAATTAACGCCAATACTTTTAGTTTTCTGAGTGGCTTCATGAATTTTTTGTTCTAGCAGTTCATAGTTAACTTGTTTACTAGGTTGCCAAATTACAGGGTCATGTAAAGCTAAAATAGCTATAGCTGTTTCTAAATAACTTTCTAACTTGCCATGGTTAGTTGCGAAAGCCGCCTGTTCAATATAATCAGTAGAAGATTGTTGGGTTTTTATGGCTAAATCTTTTTGTTGCTCGAGATTATGATAATGACCCTGGTGTAATCCGCAAAAAATATGTGCTATTGATTTAGCGTCAGTATTTATAGCGTTATAATCATCAGATAAATGAGCATGTTGTTTAATATGGATATTGTAATAATGTGCAATAATTTGTAGTTCAATATCACCACCAGTTTCTGGATTGCTATTAACAAATTCTATATACCTAGCACTAATAATTTCCAAATAATTAGCAATCTCTTGATCTAAAATATTTTGCGACTCAGCTGAAAGATTTTCCCGTTGTTGGTAGCTGCTTTTTAATAAATTTAATTCTTCAGCAAAGACAGATGGAACCGATAAAACATTAGCATTGTTTCGGATGATATCGCTAAACTGCTTTACAATTATTCCTTTAGATTTACCTAGTAATTCTCTAATATTTTTAGATAATTGTTTTACAGTTAATTTATGAATTGGATTATCTTCGTCATCTTTTAATGCAGCTTGTATGCTTGGTAAAATCGCAGCATAAAGTCCATTGCCTTGATTATTGCGATTAATCTTAAAAGCACCATCTATTGGAGAGAAGTAATAATTTGCTCCATAATCTTGGGCTATAACAAAAGCTGTCCAAGAAAGTTCTGCTATTCTTCCTGTATATTTAAGTTGTCCTTCTATAGAGTTTCCAGAATATATTTCTTGTTTTAAATAGGCAGCTGCGGTAGCAGCTTTTTCTGCAGAGCTATTAGGACTAAAATATTCTTGTAAAAACTTAACTATAGATGCTTGGTTGGCTTTATAATGTATTAGAGCCTCACTTTTAGCTAACCATTCTGCAGCTTGTTCTAAATGATGTTGTTTAGGAACACTTTCATTGTTTTCTAAAAAATAAGAAGATCCATAAATTATAGTTATGGCAGTTGCTAGGTTTTCATCAATCCCTTGTTTAAGTAATTCCTGCTTAATGGTAAATATTATATAAGTATCGTCTAACTCTTTTTCTTCTGTTTGCTCGGCAATATTGTGTGCAGCAATAAGTAATAATTTAATACGATCAACTTGATCTTGATTTTGTGCGTCAGATTGAAAATCTTGTTGTTTATATTGTTCGTTTAAAACAGATTCTGTAGTTGGCATAAACATCCTTTTTTATTTATCATAATTATTTGTTAAGCACCAAATAAAGCAGCTATTCTAGGAGAATTAATGTTACACCCAATTTGTCTTAGTAAATTTATCGAAGATAAATCCCTAGAATGACGTAAAAGATGTGATTGTTGTTCAATATTTAAACGTCTAGCCTCTTCAATGTTAGCAACTGTTAATGGCCTAGTTCGATGAAATTCTTCTAATTCTCGCTGCGCCTGTAATGCAGCAGCAGCGCGTGCGGCATTTTCTGCCGCAACACGTTCTCTCTCGATTGCTTCGTTACTACGAATTTGATAATTTTTCCAAGAATATTGGATTTTATTGGCAGCTTTAGTTTTTCTTTCGTTTATAGCTTTTTCGGTAACAAATTTAGCTTTGTAGACAAAATCTAAAATGCTTTGTTTTTTAGATCTTAATTCTTGAGTTTCAGTATTTATTGCTTTAGCAAATTTTAAAGCTAAATCATTTTGTGCATTAATGTCTGCGCCAGCATCTATAAGTTGTTTAGCAATTTCTAAATGACCATATCGAACCGCAGTAATTATTGCAATATTATTATTAGCTTCAATATTAATTCGACCAGAAGCAATTAATTTAGTAACTACTTCGTTATGGTTATGCATTATCGCCCATAATAATGGAGCATTTTCTCTAATTGCCGGATTAACTGAACCGTCATTAATAGCTAACAATCTTTCTACTTCTGTTAAATTACCGCTAACACAAGCTTTTTCTATAGGGCTAAGAGTTAAATTAGTTTTTTCTAGCAACCACAAACTTAATTCTTTATGCCCTTGTTGTAATGCGTAATCAAGCATAGTTTTTCCAAAATCATCTGGTTTATTAAATACAATACTAAAATACCCATCTTCACTAAAATCTGCATCAATAGTTATTAACGCTGCTAGATGATTGTCTTTAGCTAATTGCATAGCAGCAGTAAGCCCTTGTTGTTCTGGTATGGGTGAATTAATTAATTCTGGCGCTATAATAACTGCATTTAAAAACCATCGTAATTGTCCGGTTTCAGAAGATTTAGCTATGTCTTTTAAAACACGTTGAACCATGACATTACGGATTTCTTGTTGAGTTTGAGTAATATGTCGTTTTAAAGAAAGAGCTATTTCGTAAGCCGGAGGAAATTGATCGTTATCTGATATATAATCCATATGAAATTTTGGATTTGTAGGGTTCAACAAAACTTTAACAACTCTTAATTTATCTTTTAATATTGCTATATGTAATGGTAGCGCTTTACAAAACAATTCCCAAGTTTGTTTATTATTACTGTCTTTAATTGCTTTAATTGACAACACTCTTCCTTCATCAATATCTGCTAAAGCATTCTCTACTAAACGAGAGTTGGCAATATATTGTTGTTCTTGGTTTGCAACTTCTGTTAAATTTCGATCTCGTTCAATTTGAGCTAATCTTCTCTGTTCTTCTGCCGCGGACAATTGATTTTTATAGCTTGCTGTAACTGTGTCTTTGTCTTGTAATCGTAGACCATCGACTTCTCGCATCATTGCTGCTATTGGGCCTGGTACGCCTATTCTAAGCATTGGCATAATATAATCTCCTATAAACTTTAATTGCATCATCTACGAAACAATTAAACTTTTCTATCCTAAAAAATACTAAATAATTTAATTAGAAATAATGGGGTATACTAAAACAAATTTATATGATGCATGTCAATAGATAATTTAATTGTATATAAAAAAAAATTATGTAAATATATGTCTACCAATTAACAATTAGATTTAATAAAACATATAGGAGATAAAATACATATGGATAAATGCAAATTATTTATTGGCGGTTTGTTATCTACTGCAATTTTATTTAGTCCAAGTATTTCTTATGCAAAAACTAAATTTTCCGGTTTAAATTTAACTCCGTATGCTGGAGTTGATGTTGGAATACAACATTTTGAGTTCGAACCTGGTTATGGTGATAATTTATTTAAAAACGAGTTGCCGGTTGGTAATTTGTTTGCTGGAGTTAAATTTAACGATTATTTTGGGATCGAAGGTGGGTACGAAAGTACATTAGAAGGGAAGAGAAATTCTACAATATATGGTGGAAATACCGTACTGGGGAATGTCCTTCTATCAACCGGGCCTACAGCGATGGAATATATAAAATGTTCTAGTAAAGTTAAAATTTCTGGGTGGCATTTAGGAATTACCGGGTATTCTCCTATATATCTAGATGAATCTAGTAGTTTATCTATTTTAGGATATTTTGGTATAAAGCATACTAACGTAAAATTAATACGAAATTTACTAGAATCAAAAGGGGTTGGTGATCCAGCAGAAATTGATTTAGATACTACAGTTTTAGGTACAAATAATAAAAAACCCCTTTTGCGATTCTCTGCTGGGATTGAATATTTTTTTAATAAACATATAGGATTACGAGCATTAATAGGATGGGAAGACACGTCAAGTCTGCAACCAACCGATGGTGTTAATAAAATAGCCAAATTAAAAGATTCCACTTTATACAGTATTGGGATAATTTTAAAATAAATTATTTTAGATCCTGTATATAACTGCAGGATCTAAGGTGGGTATATTATATATTCATTATTCTACGTTTTTCTTTAGACGATAATCTTGTACCAGCAGTTCCTGCTTGCTGCGACGAAACTACCGCCCCCCTACTAATTGGTTGACTACTATACCCCCCGAAAAACAATTGTCGTGCATCAAACTCTTGATGGAATAATCTTGAACTCTCTCTATGCCTAGCCATTATTGCTTCAAATTCTGGGTATGAAGAAATATTAGCATTACTGCTACTGCTGCTACTACCACTTGAAGTTGATGCTCGCGGTGGTGACGTTACAGTATTATTTTGACGACTTCTAACCTTATTTAAAATGTTATTGGCAATGTCATCAATTAATTCTCTTTTATTTGGTAATTCGTCGTTAATAACACTGCCTAATCCATTAGTAATACCATCAACATCGTTATAAGAGTTTGCTTTTATTCTAGTAACAAAATTTTCGTCAGTTTCATCAGCATAAGGGGCTCTTTTATAACTACCAATAATTATTGATAGATCAGAATGGCCACAGCCGTGTTGCCAAAAACGACCTCTAGCAACAATACTAGATAAATTATTATTCGCTATTATTTCGCTAGCGATTATTTGCGCTACTGCGTCCGAAATTGCTTCCTGAACTGGAGGTGGTAGTAATTGTTGCGACTTTATTCTGCACAAGTCTACAAATAAACTATAACAACCAAATGCTGGATCAGAAAGAGCATAACCTATTAAATTAACTTCTGTAGGAAAGAAAGGGGTATTATTGTCGAGACTATTTTTAAAAGTTTGACTAAAAGAACGGTAATTTAGATGTCTAATGGACATTAAAATTTCACCTATAAGAGTACGATGATATGTGCTATTAGAAAAACTATCTCTAACCGCAATCATTTCAGCTAAGATTTTTTGATAAAAATTTTCGTTATTATTATTAGTAGCAAAAAAATTATATCTTTGATGTAATAATTCTCTATTGTTTTGAATGTTTGATAATAAAGCACTATTACTATAACCTGGCAATAGTGCTTCTTGGATACGCATAACCTCATCATTAACTGTGGTTCTTGATAAAATTGTATTTAATTTATCAATAACTACTGCATTAATAGCATCTGTAACAAAAGTTTTTTTTGACATAAATGTTATGTCATTTTCGTAATTACCATGTTCTATTAATCTAGATAAAGTTCCTCCAGGACAAGATGGTCTATCGTGGCCATTACGATCTTCGTCTTGATTATATCCTCGTAGCGCATCGGTTAAAGTCAGCATATATTTCCCAAAACGATTTTGTTGTTCTTCGCTAGAAAGAACTTCTCCAGAACAACTGTACTTTGTAGCTAAATAATAACTTGTTATGGTAGTTAAAGCTTTGGTGCTGATTTCGTCTAAACCAACGGTATTCACAAGAGTGCCAAATATAGTTAACCTTGCTTCAAGTTGATTATTATTAAATACTCCATAGGTAGGATAGGCATAATTAAAACAAAGATATGAACCACGATTGCTGATCCTATTATTTTGAGGATCTAAAAATCGCCACGCCCCTAATAAGGGATTGTTCATTAAAGAAGGAAGCCTGTCTGTTGCTAAATTCATTTGTCTACGAAATTCTTGGCAAGTTGGACAATTATATTGTCTTTTTTTTAGATTGTTGCGACTGCTGGTGTTGTTAATAAGAGCTTTAATGTTACGCTTTACAGCAGGCGAAAATCTACACAACTCTTCAGATTGGTCATCTAATGCTCTTAAAATTTTTTCTAAAATTTTGTCTACAATTTCTTCTATTATTTGTAATGATTTTTCATTATCGTTTAAACCAGGATACCCATTAAACAATGATAAAAATTTAGGTTTAACATTTGAATTAAAAAAAGCTTCTGCACTATATTGATTCTGCTGAGAGTTATGCGATCCGCTATACGGTTCTACTACAATACATCTATGTAAATCTCTTAATATACTTAGTTGAAAATTATGTCCGTTTAATATTTCTGGCATTCAAGATGTCTCCCTACCACTGTTTAGATTTTTTGTATTTCTAGCTTATAATGTTTATTAATGACCTAATAAATCATACTTATACTAAATTCATAATTATTACACTATCGTTGTTGTATGTCAACGATATAGGTAAAAAAATATAGCTATGAAATTATTGTTTAAACGTAATCGTGGATTTTTTTATTTTGCTGCTTTAATGCTGTCGTCGCTCCCTATAGCTACAAGTACAGCAACGGTTAGAATAGTTAATGCCGTAAAACAGACTTCTAATGCTGTTATAATAAATATTCAACAATTTGCCCAAGCTAAAAATATTTTAAATACAGTATCTAATCAAATAAAGTATGTGAATAATAATAATGAGCTTAATAATTCTGGTATAAATAGGTTAGGAATAAATTTTACCAATAATGGTGTAGTAGTAAAAAGCAATACAAGCTTTACACCTTATATTTCTAGTGGTACTTATAATGGAACTTTTTTGCCAGTAATTATATCAAAAAGCGCAGCAACGGATTATTCTATATATGGACCTGCAGGTTATTTAAACTTACAACAAGTTGCAACAAACTTAAGTTATATTAACAATCCTGGCTTTACTCCGTCCTCAACTCCAATTAGCTGTTCTAGTGGCGGTACTGGCAATAACGTTAGTTATATAAACACCCCACCTACTACGCTAGCTAGTTCGATAAATCCTTTGTTTTCTCAAAATGTTTCTGGTAGCTCAGCATTATCAGCTTGTGGAGGGTTTTTAATGGAACTATTAAATGTTACCTCTAGCGGTTCACAAGCCACATATTCTTTTAGAATAAATACTTATGTTTGTAATCAACTTAATAGTTCAACATCTGCATGTGCTGCTAACAGTAATATCTCTGCTTCTAATACAATTGTAAATGTAACCAGAACATGTCCAACTATAAATGGCACTCAATTAATAGTGGATTCTACTTCTTCAGGAAATAATTTTTATGCTTTAAATTGTAGTTGCCCTAGCGGTGGCGAAATAGCTGCTGATGGTAGCTGTACTTATTGTTCCATTCATTGTCAAGCCTGCTCTTCTCCTACTAATTGCACCACGTGCGCTAATGGTTATTATATTTATAATCCAGGTTCTGGAAATATATGCGTTTCAGCGTGCCCAAGCGGTACTTATGTTAGTGGAAGCTCTTGCTCAAATTGCACTACTAACTGTAGTTCCTGTACTGCTGGCAATAACTGCTCTGCATGTAGCAGTGGTTATTTATATAATAACAGTACATGTGTTCCATCGTGCCCAAGCGGTACTTATGTT